>WLWD01001109.1_pt1 | contig 147322 bp, 121 predicted proteins | sample 6712731 | NCBI WGS metagenome assembly WLWD01 (sample SAMN12718690, study PRJNA576275) | sponge metagenome | isolation source: marine sponge | host: Mycale hentscheli | place: New Zealand: South Island, Marlborough, Capsize Point | collected 2014-11-01
CCATCCACCCAATCCATCTATCCATCCATCCATCCACCCAATCCATCCACCCAATCCATCTATCCATCCATCCATCCACCCATCCATCCTCATTAACTATCTGATTACCCTCTGAAATGGTTTGCAAGTCGAGTGAAAAGGCCAGGTCCGTCTTGGAAGTCTTCCAGGAACTCATAGTTGAAGTGGACCTTGTAGTTGGAGTGACCTGGCCTGTGAACTCCTTCCACAGTCTCATCTATCGTGGAACACTGGGTGAATACCTCGTTGGCCACAGCTGGAGAATTAGACACACACACACAGCACAATGGATTACAAATGGTAAAGGGTAGCAGAACTACTTCATTACCATAATGTTCGCCAAATAACAACAACAAAACAATGGAAAAACAAAACAAAAAAAAACCGCTTGCAATTCATTTTATTTTTTGCACATAAGTAGCATAATCTTGCTGGAGGCTATGTAAACTGAGGGTAACTTATTCATATCGTGTAATTCAGTGTATTCAGGTTTAGAAAATCTGTTTAAAAGAAAACTAATATAGTATAGCATACTGTGCGATGACAGCCCTGACTATTGATGGGTGTAACTTCTTCACCCACACAAGTGCAAGTAAATTGTTCCCACTTTGCCAACTGACAGTCCATAGTGCAGTCTCACATGCTGACTATATTCATTGAACTCCCAGAGGCAGTATCGGCGAGTTACTTCAGTTATCTCACAGTTGTGTATCTCCTAGAATGGCTTATTTGTGTCAATATTAAGTCTAATATGTTCCTAGGATTATTCTGGGACATCCCTCACTATCTAAACATAACGTGACTAAGAATGTGTTCTACAAGAGAGCAAGGCTTTTTCTTAGACCATCACTCCACTTGCCAGCTATCTTTGCAGTGAATCATAATAGAGTAAGGCTCTTTCCTGGGGGCTGACCAGGTAACCCTGACCATCTTTGCTGACACAGTACAACGCTACGGTGAGGTGACAACACTTTACTGGACAACGCTATGGCGATTGACAAAGCTATAGTGATTGACGACACTTTACCGGACAACGCTATGGTGATTGACGACTTTACCAGACAATGCTATGGTGATATGGCGACACTTTACCTGGCATTCTCTTGATCAACCGTCTGAGAGGAGACGTGACTTCTCCCTGCACAATGTTGGTGTGACGCAGGGCTTTCTTCCACTGACTGCTGTGAATGATGGCCATGGCTATGTTTCTATCCAAACACAAATACACATACAAACACATTATACGTCCCCTAGGACAGGACAAACTACCCACACTTCCCGTCAGATTCATTGAAACCACACACACAAGAGAATGACTGAACATCCCATCTCAATCATCCTTTTCAATTACTTATTCTATAAGTTTAAATGTCTCGACAAGCCATTGCTGTGTGAAGTAGCTAACAATTATGGTGGCAGCAACATTGTCTAAGGTGTGGAGAACTCGACTCCAGAGACTCAATAGTGCAGAGAACCCAACACCCAATATAAATAAAGAACCAGTTAGTTACAATATTGGTAGTGACAATGTTTTCAATGTATGACATGCTTTTTTTTTTTGGGGGGGGGGGGGGGCGGGGGGGGGGGGGGGGGGGGGGGGTGGGGGGAACACCTGTCCTTTGTTGGTGAATCAATAAGTACATTCAGTTGTGTGTGTGTGTATGTGTGTGTGTGTGTGTGTGTGGTGTGTGAGAATGTTAGCTAACACTGACCAATGAAGGCCAATATGTACATGTGACTGTAAAGGCAAGAATCGTTGTTTTTCCAAATACAAGTCACTATTATTTTCACCTTCGTGGACTAACCATCTTAGTCGGTGTAAGCTAACACACAAACACACGTACACACACAACCTGAGTCACACAGCTAGCAAACGAGTGCCCAGAGTGAGAGCCCAACGGTACCGTACTCGTGGTCTGAGATGATAGCCTGGTCCAGTGGAGTGTTCCCGTTGGTATTTTTAATCGTCACATCGGCCTTGTTCTCTAGCAACACTTTCACCACGTCCAAGTGTCCGCCCAGGGCAGCGTGGTGAAGGGGTGTGGACTTCTCCTTGTCTGTGGGATCCAAGTCGGCCTCTGCTTCGATGAGTAGCTGAACGACCTTTGCATGACCCTTAGATGCCGCTGCATCCAACGGAGTCCACAGTTGAGCATTTCTATAACAATCACAAAATAAATAAATAAATAAAATTAAAAAAAAAAAAAGAATTTTTTTTTATAAATTATTTGATGTTTTGCAACAACTTGTACTGCACGGTAGCTAAAAATTTAAATAGTAGCTAATACATTCCTGAACCACCAAACAAATTTAATCAGTGAATTATACAATAGAGTGCAATAGAGTGCCATACAGGTCAAATGCCCCACGTCCCCACAGCAACAGGTGTTAGAGATGACTATAGTCAGCCAGGGGTTGAGGCTCGCCTTCACACACACACACACACACACACACACACACACGAGTAGTACATCCTATACTCCCTCGTATACTGTACTTGAGAGACTCTAGCCTGTCCACACCTTTCCAGATTTTGTCAAAAAATATATGCATTCCATTCAAAATATTTCAGTAACCGACTTGTCTACTCCACTCATGTGCTCACTTGCACTGGGCCACTACCACCATGTGCTCACTTGCACTGGGCCACTACCACCATGTGCTGCACTGGGCCACTACCACCATGTGCTCACTTGCACTGGGCCACTACCACCATCATTACATGTCTCGACGCACTGCGACTGAACACATGTGCTTGCTTGTAGTCATATATAATTATCACTCAACCAATCAACCCACAATGTGTTTTCACTTTTAGATACTTCATTATTTTGCTCACTGTATATGAGCTAATGATAGAATGCTTCAGTGTCACTATTACTGGTCAGTGGTTTCTGTATACGTACATTCATGGCAACAGTAATCATAGTGATGTTCAATCAGTCCATGCAGGGTTCACGTACGGAGGAAGACAAAAAAAGTGAGGAGGCAAACATTTCTCTTCTGTTTACTATTATGAACTTGTATATAAAGGTATGTATTAGTCAAGTTTAATGAGTTAAACTATGCATTGGAAAAATTATCACTGTAACTTCCCTGATCCCGAAGGTGGTTATGTAGAGATAATCCAGAGCATTGCCATGGTTTAACTATTTTACCGTAGTTACCATTGCAAACATTTCCGAATTATTGCTGACAGTCTCAGTCGTAAAGTGCACACAACATCGGGGGTGGGTGGGGGTGGATATACAATGCCAGTGGGAAACTTACTAGGAAATAACATGTTCAATTTAGCAGTGCTGGTAACTATGGTGTACTGGTATACTGTGCCAGTGAAAGAGTCTGTGTCTGTGAGAGGATGCTCTGATGGATATTGCTTACTGGTTTCTTTCTTCTTCTTTTTTTTTTTTAAACACTTAGTCAAGTTTAATGAGCTATCATTATAGCTCTGGTTTAATGGCTCTGTTCAACTCAGAAACCTATGCATAGTAATTACCTCATTGCTTGGTCTTGTAAGATTAAAATTATGTTGAAATAATTATACTTAAAATAACCATCAGTGATCTGTATAAACACTTGATGTAGAGTTATTCAATTCTTGCATAATGACAAAACAACAAAAAAAATCCCCCCCACCCCCCCCCCATATGTAATATAGTGTGCAAGCTCTTCCTTCTGGCAAAAGCAGAGATTGGCAAAGCCAAACAGATTCCACCATTGTACACAGCAGAGTGGATGAAGTTATGAGAATGTTTGTAAACCTTATTATAAACTATATAGAGTGCCCCCCCCCCCCCCCCCCACCCCCCCCCCCCCTCAACCTGAAAACCTGAAGGACCTAAGAGATTTAAAGTTACTCCGTAACAGTACAACTTTACTGAATCCCTAACTGGGTGGTTGCAATGACTCAACTATGTGATGTCCTAAAAGGATGTACATATGTAGCTTATGATAGGCTTCGAACAGTCAGTGTACAGAGAGATGCTGCTCCCTCACACACTTGTGGTACTGGAGCACACGCCTAGTATCAATTATATTGTGTAGAAACAAAATAAATGAAAACCACCCACTTCCACACACACACACACACACACACACACACACACACACACCTGCTGTCAGAGTCTGCCTTGTAGTCCAGCAACACTTTCACAGCTTTAGAGTATCCATTACTAGCAGCCATGTGGAGTGGAGTGTCACCATTCTCATCTTCATCAAGGATGCAGTCCTTCTTACACTCAAGGAGAGCCTGCACTACCCTACACACATGCAATCATGCACACATACACATGTAACATAATCATACACACTTGAACACACACAACTTATTCACACACACATGCCAGGGAAAAATATTTTATATCAAGTTTGTATTGATGCATTGTCTTGCAAGTTGTGCAGCAAGTTGTGCAGCAAATTGAACCGCAACACTCCCACTTTGCTCCGTAAAATGAGAAGCGAACCAAAATAAAATTTATTCCATGTGTGCACCCACACCCAAATGCACTCACATCCACACATCCACACAAGCCAACACAGACAGACTGACTCACTCAACATGGCCGCGGGCAGCAGCGTAATGCAGCGGCGTACGGTTGGACTCGTCCTTCGCATCGATACGAATAGCAGTCCTGTATTGCAAGAGAACTTCCACACACTGCAAGTGGCCATTCCTGGCAGCCACGTGGAGAGGAGTGAACAGTCGGGCATCAGTTGACCTGGCCAAGTCCAGCCCACCTGGGAGCTTCAAGATGTCCTGGCAATACAGTATGCATACATACATACATATGGCATCCTGACTCCAAAATGAAATCATTAAAGCAACACAAATTATTCATGCCAAACCTGCTATGAGCTGTACATGTGCACTTTATTCTTACTAGTAATAATTGTTGATTTAAATATACATTACTTCATAAGAAATGCCGCTTTGATATAAAAGCAAATAACCTCACCACAACATTCTGAATAATTTTTTTTAACTGTCTTTATAATTCCAGGTTAATTTATAAGTCTTAAATGATACAAACAACAACAACAACAACAACAACAACAACAGAATAGCCCAGCTCCATTTCTGACAACACTTACCTTCAAAAGCTGGGAATGATTTTGCTCAGCTACCAAATGTACGACTGTCTTGTTGTTTTCGTCAATATCATCCAAACTTGACTTCAGATCGAACAGAGCCTTGAATGCTTCGATGTGGCCTTTGTAGGCGGCCACCATCAGAGGCGTGTAGGACTCTCCGTCAGTAGCCGCGATGTCCGCATTCCTACATCACATGACATGCACACTGCAGGTACCCACAATGTATATATGTACTAGTGGCAGTTTTCTCAGCTGTAATAGCCAATATAATATATTTAATTAAAACTTAACGCACTGTTTCTGAGAATAATTGCTATCACAATTATTTCAGCCGAGAATGACTAAATTAATGAATATATTATTTTATTGTATTGTCTGTATTTTAAATTTATCACAAATAACACCTAATTTAACAAAACAAAAAATTAACAACATAATTCATAAAAAAAACACACATCATTTTAAAACAACAAACAAATAAACCAACAAGTAAATAACCATTCAAGCAAGCCATGCTAACCTGTTGACAAGGAAGTGGATCATCTCCACTTGATTCTGATCCGCAGCGAAGTGCAGTGGCGTCTGACCGAACTCGTCCACCATGTTCACCTCTTCGTTGCCCGTGAGGAGTGTGTTGGCCACGTCTGTGTGCCCATACCTCGAGGCTATGTGCAGGGGTGCCACATTCTCAACTTTGACCACCTCCAACTGTGCCCCGTTCAGGACCAGCGTCTTGACGATCTCGCTGTTACCACTCTCACACGCCAAGTGGAGGGCGGTGCTCTTCTCGTTGTCAATGGTTTCACACAGCTTGCGACGTTCGGAGAGACTCGGGAGCTTTTTCAATATGCTCAGAACGATGTCCAGGTGTCCTTCTCGGCATGCCAAGTGAAGAGGGGTCTGGTCTTCGCTGTTTTGCATGTTTACATTCTTTGGCAGAGCTTCTGGGTCATTCAATTCAAACCATTCCAGCAGGATCTTGACCAGGTCGATGTGCCCGTTCAGGCATGCCTCGTGGAGGGGAGTGTCCCCGTTTTTGTCCACAATGTTGACCCGAATGTCGTTGCTCCTAAGAATGACGTTTGCAGCCCTCACGTTCCCTCTCAGACATGCCAAATGGAGAGGAGAAACCCCGTACCGATCTTGAGCGTTCACCTGTGTAAACACATACATGTGTGTATGTGTTGGTTTGACACAGCAGAATGGACAAGGGAATTTTTAGGAGAGTCCTTGGAGGTAAATGGGTAGAGAGGAATGGGGATAAAAATTATAATTGGAACAGGGAGAAAATAACAAAAAATACAACAACAACAACCTCTGCATACTGGAAACTATGGGGACCTATAATAGGACCAAAATGTAGAGTACGGCAACACATACTGACCCTCTCCTAATTCCTCCTCTCCACACTCTCATATATACACACGACACACATACTCTTATATATAATGTAGGCGCTCAACTCTCTAAGGCTCAGCCGTATAAACAAATACACAGTCTCAGACAATACTAGCCTCGATCTTTCCTCTAAGACTGATCAGGTAGTTGATGGCCTTCCAGCTGCTGGACTTCTTGTTCACTCTTTGAGTCTGCTCTTCAGCCTCCTGACTCTGAGCAATCGAATCCACAACTCTGGGCAGATACCGCGCACAGAAATGAAGGGCAGTGAACTTCTCTTCACTACTGGTTATCGTAGGGTCTGTACACACATGCACACACACACACACACACACACATACACAATGGTATCCATCCATCCAACAATACAAAACCCCACTAACCAGCTCCAGCTTCAATTAGAGTCGCAAGTATGTCAAATCTGTTGAACTTGGCGGCATAGTGGAGAGGCGTGTAGCCAAACCTGTCCAACTGGTCGATGTAAGACGCTCGCGCCCTGTTGGACTTGCAATAATTGATCCACTCATTCACCACCTGCTCCCTGTCGTCACGAGCAGCCTACACATCACACATGCAAACACGTATCACTATGATAGTTGGACTTACTCCTTCTCTCCCTGCCCCTCCCCCCTCCCCTTAATTCTCTCTATAACCCCAACTCCTACAGTGAGCCATGCACCACATTTAAAAGAAGGAACAAAAATTGCAAAGTAAAATTCAGTCATTGGAAGTCGTGTGTGCATGAGTGTGTGTGTGTGTGTGTGTGTGCACGTGTGTGTGCACATGAGTGTCTGTGCACACATGTGTGCACAAATAGATCAACTCTAGGACAGCAAAATTACTGACTGTGAAGAAAACATTATTATGGTATTTCAGCTAAATAGCTCACTGACAATTAGTTGGTCACATGACCAGTAAAAATGTTCAAAAATACTGCAGCTGGATGCATGGAACACAGATTGTAGAGACTTTCAAGCCTTTAATATTTACTGAGAGTACAGTATTTCCCAGCTGAAAACCTAACAGAACACATGCAAACACCTCAGAAGCCTTACAAAAAGAGACAGCTATTCTGAATGAAGTACCAAAACTGTGAACCCTCAGTGCTATTAAACCCTACCTAGCTATTACAATATAATCTCCTTCCAAAATAACAAGCAATCTGTTAGATATTTTAATGAGGCATCAATATAGCTCGAGCAATGAAAATGGTACACAGAACGCTGTTTTCATAAGAGAAGCTAAACTAGCCAGAAACACTCACCTGTATACATTTTCAATGCAAAACTTCACTTCTTTCAACTCCATTAATTTCCCTGAGCATAAAGCAAACTCCACCACTGGCTGCAAGAAATTATTTGCTCACGTGATTATGACATGACGCTAGGGGGCATTACCCATAAAAGCTGGTACCTTACGCGGAGCTGAAAGCTTCGAGTTTTCTCAACAATTAGCCCGAAATTTAAAAAGTAGCACAATAAAAGGTCCTAAATATTCGTCCTGAGTAAGTTCATACCTAAATCAATGGTTAATTGTCAGTAATCTCCAAAATCAGAGTGTGACAGACAGACAGACAGGATGACTACTATAACCCTCCCGCGTATACACGCTGAGGGTTAATAAGTAACACAATGTGCTGCAGAAAGAAAGAATAAAAGAATGAGAGAAGCTACACACACCAGTCAGTCTTTGCAGTAGTATCTAATAGTATCTTAGACACTTGCAATAGATGTCACTCTCTTCCTCTATAAGAATGTATGATATGTCACTTCACCTCAAAATCATCATTTAGAATGTCTTCTCCTGATTACTTGCATTCTTTAAAGGTGTAGAAACCAGAAAAGTGGCATTACATTGAATGGGTTGGGTAACGTGTTCGTCACTTCCAGCTATGTGCCTTCTAAAATTGAAACTTTAGAGCTTACCAGTAATCAATGCATCAACCATTCCAGTCTATCCTTTACCTCCTGATAATATGAACGCACTTATACACACTACTACTACTACTACTACTACTACTATAGAAAATGGTTGTCATCATCACATCAAACACAAGTATCCTCCTTCATACTGTTCTTGGTTGCTGTACTTGCTTAATTAAAAGATTTGTCACCTTTGGTAAGGCTGCCATTACCAGCATACTTAGGAGTCATAGCTGCCTAAGCGTGATAGTGCTGGACCTTATAGCTTGCAGCCTGGAGGTCCAGGATACTCTTACTCTATCATTATAGCTACTGTAAGACTAAAAAGTACGCAACACGACCCCACCCACACTTTTACTTACATGGTGCAAGCTAACTGTGGGAGGCCGTTTTATTTCTGTAAGATTAACTGGTGTTTCCACTGTTGTTGCCATCCCGCAATAGCCTTAAACCGGACCACACCGAATAGACCTCAACAGCAAACACGACTTCACCTCCAATCCGCAGCCGCTCCCTTTACGAGCTTACTTACATATACAACAAAGCGAACCGGAGCTAGGGCGGAGGCGGAGGCGGGTGAGACCTTAGAGGGCGTGTCAACTCTAATCTCGTAACGACCCGAACCAATTTGAATTGGTCTTCACGCGCCCGCTGAAACTCGCGTTCATTATTGTATTTCTTCTCTAGCTGTACCTGAAATATGGGCGAGAGAAAAGTTCTAAACAAGTACTACCCTCCGGATTTCGACCCTTCTAAGTTACCCAAGCTAGAAATACCAAAAGACCGCCAGTATGTGGTCAGGCTTATGGCCCCATTTACCATGCGTTGCCTAACTTGTGGAAACTACGTTTACAAAGGGAAGAAATTCAACTCCAGAAAAGAAACTGCAATAGGAGAGAAGTACCTGGGTATTCAGATATACAGATTTTATATCAAATGTCCTCAGTGTCTATCGGAGATTTCATTCAAGACTGACCCTGAGAACACCGACTATGTCATTGACAATGGAGCCTACAGAACGTTTCAAGCCGAACGGCTGGCAGAAATGGAAGAAGAAAGGGTACTTCAAGAGAAGGAAGAAGAAGAAGCGAACAATCCAATGCTTGCACTTGAAAACAGAACTAAAGAGTCAAAGCAAGAGATTGATGTTCTTGATGCTTTGGAAGAGATTAGAGATTATAATGCCAAAAACGCTCAAGTAAAGTTTGAAGATTTACTTGAGAAGCATTTTGAAAGTGAAATCAAAGAAAAGGACGAACTAATGAAAAGAGATCAGGCAGAAGCAAGCAAGGCATTTGACAGTGTTGTTGCAATAAAGCGCGTAACAGAGGAAGATGAGGGGTCAGCTTCAAAGAGATTACTGGAAGATGCATCAGTAGACTTGTTGGTTCCAGTGTTGAAAAAGATGAAGAAAGACAGTGGACACAATAAGCTAGCTGCCATGATTAAAAAAGCACCCGTCTCTAAGCCAGCGACAGAGGACAAGGTGTCTAACAAACCGTCTTCACAGCCAGAAAATTCGCTGCAACTATTAGGAGCTTATAGTAGTAGTAGTAGTAGTGATGAGGATGCTTAAGTATATTCGCAGTTAATATGGACTAATATCATGTGGTTATATATATATATATTATTAATAGTGCCAAATTTATACGATAAATTTTTGAGATGGCACATTTGTAGTTGAGGTAGCTAAGAAATATTGGCAATCGTGAATAAAATTACCACTTAATGATTTATACACGTTAGATGTACTCGTTACTATTAATTTAGTGAGAACATGGCATCATTGTAAAGGAGATAGCCAACCAAATGTATGTTGTGTGTATAATGCAAATCAATTGTTTACATCTTACTAAAAAGATAAGTTCACTTGAGTTGGAGTCAGCCAGGAGAAATAAATCTGTATTTTATTATAGAACATATTGGATCATCTTTGTTGCACCTTGATTTTGTATGATCCTTACCCATTATTAGGGTCGACACGTTTGAATTCAGTAAGTGTAGAACTTCTTGATATGAAATCCCTTACCTAATCACATTAATCGAGCTCTCAAACGCTGTACATGTTGAATGCTATCAGGCTGGACCTAATAATGGGACAGCTCAATAAGAATCTTGTTTTTAACAAAATTCCTATTTGTAGGCCATAACTAGCAACCATCAAATGTTCCATTATTTTTAATTTAAGAGTTTTATAGCATAATGAGAAGCTCAGAAATGACAAAAATAAAATGGTGCATGGTAAAAATTGAAGACATGAGAAGTATTTCTGTTTTTTATTGTTGGAAAAATAATAACCTGTGCAAGAGTTGAGGAGGAGCAGTATGGTTAAACGTGCACATGGTATGGTAGTAACATAATGCAAGTACGTAGAAGTTAGTTGTTTCATCCTTGGTCTGCTGTTGCCGTTCTTTGTTTGTTCGTTGGTTGAAAGAATAGAAAAATAATATTTTATGAAATAAATGAAGCATGTAGCAGATGAGAAAAAAAATCATGAAAAATGCTCTGGAAAAGAAACAATAAAACGACTAAACCAAATTGGCTAGTGCTGTTGCAAATGCTTGGATTGGTGAAAATGGAGCTTGGAAGTCTAGAATGAAGCATCCGTTGTCTATCCTACCGAACTGTAAAACCTGGAGAAAAAGAAAAACCAGAACACAAATTATAAATAAAGACACCCAGAATCAGTACAAATTAAGGCAGTGACCTATACCCACAATAAAGCTGTGTCCAAGTGGAATGGCTCAAAAAGATTACTAACCACAAGAGGCAAGCTGGGATTTCCGGCAGACACTACTTCACCACATGAAACAAAATATCCTACTACTAATTTAGGAAAAACTGAGCACATTTCCAGGCATGTGGCTAGACATCATACTCTCCCCCTTTAAGGCCTTGGGCATCAAACAACCATCTCTCAATAGACCATACACTAATATAGTTGAATAAACCACAGATAAGCCGGGAGGATTGGGTTAGCCAACCATCAGACAAGCACAGCAAACAACAAGTACCTAGGCAAAAAGTGTAAACAATTACCTGTTCATTGTCCATTTCTAGCTGAAAGTTCTTTGCAGATTTCGTGGTGACTCTCCCGCCAAAATCCAACTGATAGATCATGTGCTGCTCGTTCCAGGTGGGCGTCTTGCTGTGGATCTGAATGTGGGACTCGGATACACTCACTCTCTGGCCCTTCACATTGGTGCTGGTACAGCTATAGCCACTAGAGCCAGTCGCAGCCGATGAATTGGAGTTCTGGGATTTGGCAGTCCTGCTGGGTTCAGAGTTGGTTTCCATCAGACTGCTGGCCTGAGTTTCGGGTTCAGCTGTCTTGGGAAGCTGGAGCTCCTCCATTGACATCAGGCTTTCTATCGAGTGGCTCTCTGGCTCCATGAAAACGTCTGCAGAACAAGAGCCGTCCACTTCTGTAGAGGAACCACCTTCTTCCATACTTTCATCGGAACTGCTGTCTGTATCGATCCCTGAGTCAGGGGAAGTCTCTGGATAAGGCAGGTAGGCTATCACTTTTCGTGGTTGGATGTGCAGGAACGATGTTTTAATCATAATGCTTCCCATGTCGGTGGGCACCTTGTCAGAAATTCCCTGTATCTTGAACTTGGAAGCCATTACGTTCGATGTGACCTCAGCCAAGTGTCTCGACATCTCAACATTGTGAGAAGTGGGAGGTTTAGATGTGTCCATTGGTGTTCCCGAGCTGGCTGCCCCACTGCTGACGGCTGAGCTGACGGGGTGTCTGGGTGATTCCGCGTCATCCTCTCTGCACATCACCTGCACTCCCAAGTCTGTGTTCAGGGAGAGGTGTGCCTCGTGGCCTACTACTCGAACCTGGCTCGAGTTAGTTGTGACTGTGCCCTCGTTATTGTCGTTGAGAAGCCCACTCTCGGCTACGTCAGAAGCAAGTTTCTGCATGGCAATGGAGGAAGCTGTAGAGCCAGAGTTACTTGGGAGCGAAATAGTGAAGGCTTGCCGGATTTTGTAGCTTCTTTTGGTTGCTTCTAGGATTGGAATGATGGTGCCTAAGTGCTCGACGTAGAGAGTATATGACGTGGGGTGACGGTATCGCTGGTTGGATGAAGAGGATGAGGAGCCTGGGGCAGATGAGTTGTTGCTGCTATCTCTAGAGTTTGGGTTGGGAATTACGATGCAATACGTACGGTGGGACGAAGGAGGAGGTCTACAAACGTAGCTAAGCAGGTTGTCATTTTGTGGAACATGGCCCTACACACACAATAATACAAAATAAAAAAAAGCTTTAATTGATGCTTCACACCCTTTTGACTAAATAAAGAAAGTGGGCTATAGTTACATGCAAAGAACTAGTTAGTGCCACTCAAAAGTGCTGAAAGCTGAGGCAGAAACCATAGTTCAGCAACCACATGAAAAAAGGTTTTACTACTAACTGCAGAGTGGGGCAGTTTTGTGTGGTGGCAAGCAGCCAGGTGGGGTTGGATGGCATGATCATGGGTACATGACCTGCCCAAAAGTGGTGCACACCATACATAGGATACTTAGACCCACCAGGATATAGACTGAAAAATGGAGGACCTTCAGGATGAAGGCCATTATATCACAGGAAGTCTAGGCTATCTCACCACAACCCTTGACCTGGGGGTAGATAAAAGCAATTTCCATGTTTCCCAATAGGTGCACACCTTCACTTTTCCCATTCCCAAGCAGACCACAGTGTTATCTTATCTGATGACCACAAGCACTCCACGCCACCCTCTCCTCCAGACTGAATGTGAGTTTGAAAAGGGGGAGAGGCAATGTAGTGCCTTCACTCATAGTATGTCCATGGGAAACTCGATAAGTGTGGCTGCTCACTTTGGGTGCCTGTGTCAACACTGTTTAACACCTACTAGTCCTGGATTCAGGAAGTTTCAACCTTGGGCACAGCTTGGGAAGCTTTGGGGTAGGTGAAGGGGGAAATCATCATTGCTCACAATATGGGTACAATAAGGAAATGGTGGCATTTGAATCACCACAAAGATGACCAAGTTCTAAGCCATACACACTAAACATTGGGTGACCATACTTCAGGGTATTCCAATATAGACCACAATTTTCTTCAGTTTCGGCTATAAACAAAACAAAAAAGCCAAACAAAACTAATTTTATAAGCATGTCACGACCGTGGCGTGTTCCTAATCAGTTGGTCACTCACCTGTATCAGTGGGTCATAACAGCCAGCAACTGCCACTTTCAGTTTGGTTGGCAGAACAAGATCGAAGCTTTCGGCTCTACTTGGAAGAGTACCTGCCACAAGAGCCTGGCACATTGACTGTAGAGATGGAATCTCTCGGCTGACCTTCACCAAATGGAGCATGTTCTTGGTGGCGACAAAATATTTTCTGTCTGAGTGACCCCAAGAGACTGCTGTCACTGGTTCCTGGAAGTACAAGAAATGAACATGCTCAAGATTCAATATGATTAAAAATACATTATTAGCCACTTGCCAACACACAATATGGAGGAAACTACACAAACAAGTCAAAAAAGAAACTCTCTTGCACACACCGGTCAGTGTCATACCTCAACAGCTAACAATAACTGCTGACCAGATCAAAGGGAAACACTGGACGTGTTGATATGCTTCCAGACACGAATGAGCCTAGAAGGAAAAGCCACACAACTCTGCCAGAAATACACTCCTGGGTTGCACATATCAAATTACCCCTACTGTATAGCCAAGGATCTCCTCAGTTGGCATGCTATGGATGACCCAAGCATGCATGTCATTTCATATTAGGATTCCGCATACACAACCAGGCTTCTTTTTCTGTCAATAGAAGCTAATTGGAAGCTCAAGGCCTTACTACTCGTGTATTGCCTGGCACCGTGCTCGAGCTTATGACTTCCTAAAACATGTACTACTCTCCACCCGTGTACTCCTCCTAACCCTTTGACCACACCCTACTCCCCCCCCCCCCCCCCTTTTTTTGTAATAGAACTGACCTTGGTTCTCAAGGGCAGTGTAAACAAAAGTTGGCCAGATGGCCTGAAGAACCGGACAGTGGACATAGATTGTGACTTCCTGAAGCCAGCCACAGTCAAAATAGAACCATCTTGACTCCACAGCATTTTGCCATCCACAAGACCTGTTCTGATAATAGTGGCTTGCTGGTCTCCACACGAGTTCATGAGCACCACTTTGCCATTCCGCAAATACAGCGACAACCTCACACTCCCTTTAGATTTGGAGTCGGACGAGGTGGAGTTGTTGTTGTTGGTGTCTGCAGCCGCGACGTGATTGTGAAAGGCCGCATGGCCGAGCTCTATGGCCTGTGGTCGGTTGCTCCCGTCAGACGCTCCTGCTGATGCTGTTGACGCCGCCGTCTTTGTGTCTGCTGCTGTCGAGGCTGACTTGGGGACCAACACCCACTGAAGACCGATGATGCCGATGCCGGGAAGGACCTCAGTGGTAGAGACCAAGGTGCCTCCGTGAATGGCATCCAACTCGATGAGCTCTCCGATGCTGGAACCCACCACTATTCTGGAGTCGTCTGGACTCCAAGTAGAACTGAGAAGCTTGGAGGACTGGGCGTGATTCGGGCTAGTGACAAAGGAGCCGAGGTTGAGCTGCCTGGCCCATATCCGCCGGCCGTATGCCGTACCCACCAGTACGTAGCCGTCAATGTAAGCGATAAGTACTTTGTTGCCGTCATTGCTCCACTGGAAGTCACTGATGGCCACGCCTCTGTTGTTGACTAGTTCCATTATAGAGCGACCACTATGGTTGCGCCACACTATCACTGTCCCAGACGCGTCACATGTTGCTATTTTGTCCAAGTGATGATTCCAACGTACAATTGTAACCTGTAGAAGGAAATGTAATACAAACAAATAAATGGCCTAAGGATCAAAAGAATTAACTACTGCTGACATTGTGTAAGCACAAGAACATATGTTGGTCTACTTTCTAACTATCATAGAGGAAGCAAGATCCGCTTTCTATACCTTGGGCTTTCAAATTCCTTATTAGTATGATTTCTTTGCTACCTATTTGTATAATTACATCAACACAGAAACTTTGTAGTAAGGTACACAGTTTCTCTTACCCCAATTTTGATGGTCACACTGCTTAGTTAGGCTAGACTGCCCCAAGTTTTAAGCAAACCATAGATAGTAGAGGATACTAAAATTCACAGACTGGGAGTACCAACAACTGCCCGACTGAAACACAAAAGCACACCAAAGGGCCTTACGGCACGGCTCACTTCAACCCCACACACCACAGTATCGCTAACTACAAACACACAAATCCCTTCACCGTCTAGGCGTACTATAACACACATCCCGGTAGTAAGTAAGCGAACGCACCACTAACCCATCACTTACTTCTTGAGTATGCTCGCGGAAGTTGAAATTTCTTCTCATGGCCTGCTTTTCTAGTGCCCAGACTTGTTCTGTGTCAAAGTACTGTTCTAGTGGCTGAGAAGGGTCGACGTCAAACTCGTCCTCGTCGGAAATTTCAGTGTAAGTAATTCCGACCGTCTTTTTCGAATTGCCTGTGGCTAACCATCCTCGCCGCGCATCGCCCTTCCAAGATATTGATGAAACGTCTGCTGACAGAGTTATAGGACTATTTCTATCGAAAGAAGCGTACATCATGAAAACACTCCCGAAAGTCCACAGCTAGTAAGATTTTTAAAACTACTTTTCTTCGACCCCACTTTTTCCGGAACGATTTTATATCTATCCTGTATGCCGCAGCACTGCTACTACACATCAATTAACACTCCTGCGTTCACTACTCGAAACCAAATCGCTAACCGCACGTTACGCGATGTGACGTATGGCCCAGACCGCAAAAGACCACCCATTCATTTACCCTGCATCGTGGGACCATTCAGCAAAAGGTGTTAAAGAAATGTTTGCTCTTATCAAAGAAAGTGATAATGAAAGCGTAAATAAAGACAGTAAATATTAGAGAAGTGATAAATGTAAAAACAATTGTATCAATTGGAAAAGAAAAACTAATGGTTCAATGACTGATTTAAGAAGCTATTACTAAGTTACAATTAACTGGACTACTGGAAAGATTCAATCCTACTACCCATAATACAGTCTCTAAATGACTTGCTCATTAATTAATTATTCATAGATTATTGCTTCATAATTCATATTAAATGAATATTTAATTTCCCCGTATCTAATGCATTCATGTATATGCTCAGCTGATGGACAAAAAAACAAAAAAAAAACTGGAAGACAACCTTTTCTACAACAAATTGAAAAAAGTGCCACAATAAACAATAAATGTTGCTATGACAAAAAATGTTAAATATGTCCCAGAGTCATTTGGAGATTATAGAATAGTACAAGGAATAGTGCAGCAAATTGGCTGTGGTCCCTCATCCTCCTCCTCCTCTGACTGCTTCTCTTTGTCTGCATCTGCACCTTGAGCTGGGTTGGGCTGCTGTTGCTGTTCTGAGTTAGGCTCATTTTGGGGAGGGTACTGCTGTCCTGGGGGTGGGGCTCCTGGATAAGGCTGCTGCTGGCCTGGATAAGGTTGTCCTGGATACTGCACACCAGGTACTGGTGCACTTTCAGGGTTCGCCTAAAAATAACAATAGTACACAAAACTCTGGCGGGATGACATAACCTAAACACTGTGTATACTTGGGCAGTTGCTATAGATATGGCTGGCTAAAGTAGATTCATAAAGATTGAGTGCATTCATTATCCTTACCATGTGCTATGGAAACCAGCCACCCAACAGCAGTAGTAGAAATGTTCAGATGCAGCTAATATATTACACTGGACCTTGTTTGACACAGACTACAGGATATCGTAAATCATGAATTTTTTGCTGCTGGTTTAAAAAAAAAAATTTTTTCTTTTTTTTTTCCTTTTTGAAAACCAACGATTATTTTTACAACTATTTCAATAAGACAATTATCAGCCAATGCAACATATCAACAGCAACCCCCCCCCCCCCCCCCCCCCAACTTGTAATAATTTAGCCTGTAGCATAAGCTGGCTGAGAAATAGATAGGGACAGCTATATAATGAAAATATTGTTCTAGCTGAGAGAAGCCTTTAGAAAAAAAATTAATAATAATAATAATAATAATAATAATAATAATACTAGAAAATGATTCCCATTGAAATCAGTGAAGTGAGTTAGGGGGTTAGGCTAAAAGAAAAGAAATAGCCACAAACTATTGTAAGTTAACTAACATGGTTTTTGATACCAAACATCTTACATGCACTACAGAAACAACTTTATTTTTAGCTCTTCTTGAGCCCAGTCTTTTCATTTCTTTTGTATCCTCATCTTTTCCCCCCCCTGCTGTTTGGGAAGCTCTGTATGCCTGTTTTCTAGCATTTCTATTGCATTCAACAAATACCCAGCCATGAAATGCTGCTAAATATTGCCATGCAACTTCATAACACGAGCAGGCACATTAGTAGGAAAGGGTGCACATACACCTGTGGTATCAAAGTGTCCACGTACGCTTACGCCATTTGAAATGAAGACATAGATATATATCCCGTACTCATTAGTCTACAGCTTTACTGAATAATAATAATTACAATAATAATAATAATTCCCTTTCCACAGGCTTCTCTCAGCTAGAACAATATGAAGGAAATGCCAAAGGAAGCTCACCCTGACTCATGAAATATGACCTCTGGCTAAATTACAAAGTACTTTTGAAGAATCAGGAAGTTCAAATGATACACAACTAATTAATATACTCAATACACTGAAGAAGCAATGAACCGCTACCCAAGAAGGTATGGGAGACAGTATTAATCTTCCAATTTATATAATCAACTCTCTGGAGGGTTACTAGCACAACCACAAGTGGCAGAAACCATTTTGATCTAGAACAACATATTTCAAGAGCTTACTGGATACGAAGGAGGTTGAGTAGCGTACGGTGGAGGAGCATCGCTAGGATTCCCGACGTTAAATCCAATGGGAGGAGGCGGGGCACTTTCTCCACCCACTTTCACCTCTTGCTGCTTGATATCCTCAGGCGGTGGCATGGGTGGAGCAGAAGGCTGCATGGCAGCAGGAGGCGGAGGATGCCCGGGAGATGCCTGGAGAGAAGTCTGTCCCTGAGGGGACTGCTGTGGCTGGTTGGAAGTCACCACAACTACTCCGGGCTGCTCTGTGAGTGTGTATGTGTGTGTATGTGTATGTGTGTGTGTGTGTGTGTGTGTGTGTGTGTGTGTGTGTGTGTGTATGTGTGTGCAACAAGACACAGTGCACAGTCAGGAATTGAAACATACTGCACGGAGAGCACTTGCATTAGAGCTGGTTCTACAGGCCAATGTGACCAAGGAGCTAAAAGACTTAAAACCATCAACTTGGGGAGAATGTGGCGTATGAATGGACTAAGTATAGGGGATTTAAGCCTTTAAAAACACTCACAGTCACAGACTTTGGCCTAAAGAACAGAACTTAAATCTTACTTTTTCCACTTCCTGGAGTTTGTATGTAGTGCATTCTCACCTCATGTGTTTATTTACTTATTCAGCAGAAACCTGTTGAGGCTAACATGGGAAAACTAGACCAATCCCAAACAACCCCCAAAAAGGACCTAATAACTCAAAGTACACATCACACCCTAACTATTTAATGCACTTGGTTAGCATGTATTCACTTTGACCATTCATTCAGAAGTTACTAATGGCATCAGCCCAACCACACCCACTCTCTCTCTCTCTCATAGGAGTAAGAACACTTTTAGGAAGCACAAACTTGCAGTGCTCATTTACTGACAGCTTTAGTGTCCTTTTCAAGGCAGGATAGATAGAAAGGAAATATGATGATTTGGGGAGAACAATGATAAATGAATAGATGGGACAAGGCAGTGCAGATTGGGTGGCAAAAGTTTCCAGAGAGAGCAAGAAGGGTAAAAAAAAAGAGAAAAAAAAAAAGGGAAGATACACAGTTAATAAATAAATAAATAAATAAAAAAATAGAAGAAGAGAGAATTACTTAAATTGAACCACTTTAGCAGCATGACATAGTTACTTAAATACTTGTCCATATACATTCTTAGTCGTAGCTGCAATAATAGCCCATGACAAAAATGCATCAACTTAAAATTATAAATATAACACTACAGGAGCTCTTGCCTGACAGCAAAAAAAGCAGCCAATTTACACAGCCTACTGGTTGGCCATACAAGCAAACAACACTGTTGTCATAAACACTCACTCTCTGCAATGGGCTACTGCTACAAGTTCCCCCTCTCTCTCTCTCACTCGCCCATTCTGCCTCTAATGCTTCATCTTGTACTGAACCAGTAACAGTACATTACAGACAGCAAAGGCTAATCTCATAAGAGTGTGGCTACACTAAGTGATTACTGTGGTAATAATACTGGACCCGCAGGCCCATAATGTAATTCACATACATCATAAGGAAGTTGGAGCTACACACGTGATTAGTATAATTCTGACATAATTGAATAACAAGAAATAAAAGAAGTAGGAAAATAAATAAACAGTAAAATAAAAACCTCTATAATTTGAAGACGGATTTTATCTTGGGTGTTAATTTTTCACCATCTGCTCCATCCACCTCTTTCTAATGCTGGACATGTCCATTGATAACTTAGCTTAATCTCAAGCTGCAAACAATTTACACCTTGCTCTCCTCGCCCCCTCTCCAAATCTCCAGGTGAAGTAAAAGCTGGTATTGTTTGCAAACAGAACTGCCTGTCACCACATGCGCAGGCTGTCGGAACCAGACGTGATAATAGGAGATGTACTGAGCCTTGTCATGCCTCAGGCCCACAATCAGCACCTTCTTGGACAGAGCTTCATCTGATACGCAAGACTAAAGGCTAAGTTCTAATTAACACCCAATTCCAGTATATAATCACCTACTGATAGGCTATCTTGAAAAGCAACAAATTAGTCAAAAAGAATAGGGTGGGATTTTTTTGGGGGGGAGGGGGGAGGGAGGGGGGGTGAGGTTCTTTACATGTGCATTTTTATTTTTTTTGCCAGCACGTTTACATCTTACTGATGATTCGGAAGGGCCAGCACTAAGGCTACAACTATGTGTTGATACTGTGGTGAACTCCAAATAGTGACTTCTCACAAAAAGCCATACAAGAGATCAGCGTTAGAAACCGGTTTGCTCATTTTTACTATGGAATTTTAATTGTAAGTAACAGACAGAAACATAATCTAAGACACATAAAAACACTTCTCTTTAACGTGGTGGAAGAATAAGGTTAATAGAAAGTCAGCCAACCCTGTGATGTATTTACGCTAAATTAACCTTTTTTTTTAAGTGCACAGATTGATAAATGGCTAGCTGGCAGGAAAGGATTCTTACAGTGTGGCAATTATCCCTATAAACTTTCTGATGATTATCATCACCAACAATGGTGCACAATACTGAATGATTTTATAAGGACATTTGCTGCCTAGCCTGCAACGAGCTCAGACTATGTCACATAGCTCAAGGGTCCTTTCTAAGAACACAGAAGAATTGTATTGAACACAATTCTTTAGGATAATGGAGTTAGCTGAGGTTCCTGCTTAGTCACAGAAAAGGCAGCCAAGAACAACTTCCTCATATGGACATTGTCACAAGCGAATGTGAAGCACGATGTCAAAGAGCCCTTACAGTGAGTTCATCTCACAACTGAACTTCTAGCTGTAGCCCGACCTCACCTAATCTGTTACGAAAGTCATTCCCAGACAGCATTCCATACGGAAACTACAAATTACAGTGACCTTGGAAAGGTCTGTGGTGCTATTTTTTTAATTTTTTTTGACATATGATATGTCAGTTTTTATCTTGGGGAAGGAACACTACCTCCTTCACACACAACTGTTTACCGACTGCATATCTACGCAAAAACTATAGATGAATTGTTTAAAATGCCCATTACAAGTTATTTTATCTGCTGAGTGCCTATATTAAATCACTCAATAGTTAAACTTTTCCTGAAACTTTGTCATTCAACTGTAGAAGAGTATATATAACTATCGTTCAATCTATAGCTCTGAAGGTAACAGAACATTGTACCACCTGTAAGCGTGGTGAGGGCAATGCAACTTCATGGTTTCCATGTACACCAGAGTTCTTATATCACACCAACTTCACATCAAATACAATTACCACCACTCAGATCTAGCGTGGCCGCACATGATCTATTAACCTGAAAGCATTCCACAGATGCCAAGGCAACCTTTGGGAGTCTGCTGAAGCTACTCTGTTACTTATCACCTGAAACCTATTGCTGTAAACCATACACATGTGGTAAATACTTCAACAATAGCTACAAAAAACAACGTTGCACTCTAGCTAGCTGAGCATTGTAGTGGCTGATTATTAGGCCCTCGAAGTTGTTGTGGCACCACAAAATACCTTTATAAATGGAAGATACGACACTAACTGTCAGACAAAAACAAAACTAAACAAACAACTTCTCATTGTGTGTGTATTTACCGGTCAAGAAAAAATAACAGTAAAGTTGTCTTTTTTTTTTCCTATTCAGAACAAGTGAGACAACAGTCACTAAAGCTAGCTAGCTCAATGCACTATTGTGCCTAGTCTGTACAAAACAAAGTGGTTGCTCTGAAAGGTTACCATTAGTATACTAGCAACAACGTAATGTAAAGATACTAGGGGGGAAAAAAATAACGGGGAAGCTCAAAAGAAAGTTGGCACCATAAAATTGACTTTTAGTTGGCAATGGAAAGGCTAATGCTACTGTTACTTCTACAAGTTATGTCCAGTGGCTGCCAATTATGGATGTGTTTCTTAATCATTGCAAAAAGAATTGGAAGAAGTCCAAATTCACACTAACCCAATTTCAATATCAAAACAAAATGATACTACTGTTTGCCGGGGAGGGGGGGGGGGGGGGGGGGGGGGGGGGGCGGGGGGGTGGCTATCCAGCCAAACTAGAATTATGATAAACGACATGTATTAAAAAAAAAGAAGAGTGATTGTCTTAAAAAAATTTCTTTCTAAGTTTGTCCAGAACAAATAAAGAAGCCTACAGATACAAGGAACTTTACTTAAGAACAGCTGTTGATAGCTTATGTATCAGCAATAATATAGTGGCACCTGAACCACTCCAGTGGAGGTTGAAATGCCATATCTTTCTTTGCCTTTTGATCCCAAACTTCATGGTTTAGTGAGTGGGCTGAGGTGTCCTAATTAGCCCAATTAAACGCTTTGACTGCCACTGTGAAGTACATTAACTTTCCCTAAGTGAAGAGAAGGTCACAGGGAGCTTAGTCTAGAAGATTTCTTGCACTAGTGCACCTTAGGAGTTCACACACATGTGGTTAACACCAAACATTCTCATGAATAATGTTTACACAAAATTGAAAGTAAGAACAAACAACAACAAAAGAGAGTTCACGGTGTGTGAATGTTGTGGCATCTTGCTGAAATGGTCTCGTGCTACCACACACTTTCCTGCAACTGACAAGTGACAGAGACATGGGCATTGCACTGGCTTCACTCTCTGGCATAAACCTGTCATACAGCACTTTCACCATACAACAATTCACATGGTCGCTTGGTAGTGACTGATATCTTTGGTGAAGTTGAGTAGCTGTCCCAGGTGTTATTACTGGATCAAACCCACTACATCCTCACACATGCATATACACACGTAACTAAATTCTATCAAATTGACTTTTTAAAAACACTTCTCAAAAAAAAAAAACAAAAAAAAAAACCCAGGGCAATTTTCGTCTGAGACAGGTTTCCTGTAAGGAAGTATCAAGAATGGCATAATTCGTACAACATGATAACTTGTTTTGGGGCACAATGGCGGTACCTATTGAGAGGAACTCTTCACCTTCAACCTGTGACTGCCCCACAAGTACATTCCAGTGTAGTACTGTCCATTCAGTAAGTGCCACTTCATTAGTTAGTGACTTGTTGAAGCAAGCTAAGTACAGTTGTGGAAGTAATATCCTATCAAAATAAAGATCAAAAGGAACAAAGGTTTCTCATTAAAAAAAAAAAATTGCTGTAAATTATAAGTAGCTTGTCATAGTAAAGCCCCTTCACCTAAGCCTCAATTCATCATGAGAACTCTGCCTAATTCCCAGAGTGACTGGACCACTGAGTTCAACAAGTTACCAACGGTTTGTAGCAATTGTCCTTCTAATTGGCAGCCATTGAGCTCGTGAGTGGGGGAGTGGCTCTTAACAATGTGCAGGTCAACTTGAATTTGCAATAATACCATATTGGCAGCCACCCTGTAAGTGTACAGTTATATAATTCCCAATGGACCTGTCTCGGTGAAACGTCGGGCAACGAACCAGAAATGTGGCCATGGTTGACTGCCTCTATCACATCGCCAGGATATACAAGACACTCCATGGTGCACGTACAAGAAGCACACGACATGCATGCATACATACACCCAATTAATAGCAAGCAAGCATGACTACAAGTGCCAGAGGCAACATACAAAGCTTTGATATATTCGAAGCATTCATATAAAAGCTATCAAGAGTGACATGGGGAATAACTCACAAACACACGTACGTATACTTTGTAAGCATTTACACAAGTCTACGGACCATTTACTCCTCATTCTAGGTCTGCCCACACATCTGAGTTGTCTCACCACATGTAGTGGGTGGGGCTATGTCCAAACATACTTCCCAGAAGTAGATCGTTAGTTGTGACTAGTGTAATTCTATTATCTCTCAGTCCACCAGCAGCCATTGCTGACCAGATCACATGCTTAATTCACTATGGCTTTGTCTGGGGGCTGATTCACCATCACTGGGTGGGTAACTAAATGAAACTGGTGAACAATCTTCAAGCTATTGTCATAATCACTTAACTACAATTTCTCCAATTATGTAATAAATAAATACATTTTTAAATATATACTAGTGGTGTGCTTGAGCACAAATGGCGAGCGAGCCTTAAACCACACTATTGTTAAAAGATTGATTCTAACTACTAACACTCAAGCTACTAAAATAAAGTCGAGTTTTTAAATTACGTATATACGGTAAAGGGGATTCAATGCCATAGTAACCGCTCCCCGCAACTGCTTGAATTGGAAAAGAAGCAACAAAATCAAGTCACGTTATTTAAACTTTTTCTTTGTGTAGTAGTTGTAACGCACAATACTTTCATTTTCAAGAAAATACTGTTGCGTAGGGCTTATAACTGTGACAAATAGCGTATTAACTTACCACCACCACTAACTCAAATAGAAATGGAGCTCCCATAAGTTTTTGAGTTTTAACTGCACCCGCAAAAGAATTCAAAGCGGTGAACAATTCAATTTCTAGGGTGATACGGGTAATGATCGCTAAACCGGAGGATTCTGTTTAGCAAGGTTTAGGACGGGGTCAAACACGGAGCGAACACAAAAATACGCAAGGGTCAAAGTACAAAATGACATACATATGTACAAACATATATATAAACAAACAAACATCCCCGATTTTCAATTGTGTTACCCCTGAGAGTGTCTTGCTCGCTTCGCTCGCTCGCCAATTATAACCTCTTAATTACTAACCAGTTGTGAACCACAAAAAATAACGGGAAAATAAATAATAAAATAAAAAATTACAAATATTTAGCTTAAAAATATTAAAAAAAAACAACCCAAAACACTTGTTTATCAACCACCTCTCTATAATGCATAGTTAAGTCACGCCACATTCACACGATTTAAAAAGCCTGCACTCTAATGCTGCCAAACATCCCTAAAGAAAGCACAAATCTTCACTAGTTTTATTTAGCCTAATGCCAAACTGTAGTTTCTAGGAAAATTGAAGTCAACACTACACCAAGGGCAATACGAGGATATTGCCTTATGAATGAAGATGGCAAACACAATGGTGGTTTAATTAAAAGAAGAGAGAGAGAGAGAGGCTGGTGTGGTTGTAATAGTGGACAAACTGACAACTACAAAACAATGTTGTTATACCAAATATTATATACATTCAATACTATGTATTAGCATTTATTATGAAAGGCTGTAAGTCCATATACCCTTACAGAGCACTGCACTAAAGAGCCGTTCAGCATCGCTGGAGAGCAACGACAGCTCAGCACTAGTTAATTATGTGTTGTGTTGCCAAATGTCCCCATGAATGGAATGAAGTTAGTGCATTATGAAACCCTGAGGTGGGCACATTAGAAGCTCAATTCCAATATTAGTGGCAACAGCTTTCCCAGGCGTGTAGACAGAATCTTGCACACACACACACACACACACACACACACACACACGTGTACTGCCTGCAAGATAACCCAGTCCTAAAATACAATAATGTAATGGCTTGGCTAAGCACCAGTTGGGAAGGGCGGGGAGATTGTGAGGGCACATCAAATGTGTTTTTAAATATGGAATTAAAAAATTATTCAAGAAATACTATCTGCTAATCGTAATTTACCTGAAGTCAAATTACTATTTCACTACACAAGTTAAGATTTGAAGCAATCACCCTCCTCCCTACCTCAAAGCCTATTAAAGTGTAGGTAAAATAAAAAAAAGTTGTCTTTATAGGGATAATCTGCTACCCTATGGTGAATTTTCAACATTAACCAAGGTCAATTTTTAATTCTCTTGAAAACTTCTGAGTACATGTGCAAACATCTAAGCAGATTGCATAACTCCATCTTCATGTGGTTGACTTCAATTAGCAAGTGGGTGGATGACACACCTCTTCATGAGACATGAAAAGAAAAAGAAAACACTAATTGCATATCCTGCAGACCCACCTCACTTCTATGGTCTGTGCCTCTTCTCTTCTATGGTCTGTGCCTCTTCTCAACTTTGGTCTGTGCCTCTTCTCAGCTTTGGTCTGGTTCTCACAGTCAAAACCAATAAACTAATTTGTTTGTATTGGTGTTTTATGTGATGTGGACAAGAAACATGAATCAAAGATGCTAGCCTGATGGTCCGGTTCACAACAAACTAAGTGTTTAGTTGCTTGGCTCCTACCAAAAAATTCCAAGAGGAAACAAACACTTCAGCAACAATTATTGAACCAAGTACATGATGAGGAAGAGGGATAAAAGTGACTTGAAAGTAAGTTGACTATTCCCTTCCTTTGCTGTGCTAGTACATTGGTGTCTACAGGATAAAAGGTTACTTACCCAGAAGCGAAGCAAATGTAGTAAGAGAAACCATAACTATTATACAAATTGCATCCACACTCAATCTTCTCTGTCACACACCTTTAACCTTTAAACCTTTAAAGCTGCCCATCCAAGTAGGATGATAGCAGTATACACACCTGTCCTGTCCTGTCCTGTCCTGTCATATTGCTGCCGTTTCACGGTCACGCAAGCCCTAATGGGCAACAAGTCAAAGAATTTCCGAGTCTGATACACACACACACACACACACACAAGTGTACATCTTCGCTTATCATATATAATGTGACCTATTGTGCCCAACAAACAGAGCTAATACTCTCAATAGAATTCCAGGTTGTATTTTTCCCTGTAAAATCACTGTAAGGTTCATTCCCATGTCACAAAAAGGAAAACAATCCAAACTTTGTTGTAAAGTATTAATGAAGGTACTGTATAACGTCTAAAGGATAGCCCATTGCCCTTAGTGGTGAAGAACATACCAATTCTTCAAATGTAGCTATGGCAACAGGAATTTCTGTGGCCGTCTGGGAAAGTATTGAGATGACATTTTTGTCAGCGATTAGATTATGAAGGTAAAGTGGTAAATCCACTGGCAGCCAAACTCAGGCCACTTAAGAGTTTTCTGTAGAGACAGGAAATCATTCACAACTTAAAATGTGCCATGAGTTAGTGTATTTTCCTCAGGTCTACAAGGAAGTTGTTTACAAGAGGCAAAATCCTATGTGTATTCCACTCATGCATGCCCTATAGTGTCCGGGTTGATAATGCCTTGGGTCACCAACTTAATTATCTCATTATAGTAGCCCCTGGCTGGTGAAGGGGTGGGGGGGTAACCCCATGCTAATTAACCATTCCCTTAATGGTAAAGCTTGTGTTACAGGACACCTTCACTGGAATTGCTGCAAGATTATCATTACAATGTGCAGTCATGGGGTCATACCTGAGCTAAGTGTCCCGTGGGTGCAAGTTGTTTTGCATATATATTTTTTCAGTTTGTTATTTCACGGCAAGGCCGAACATAAACTGAGAGCCGTTGCAGCATTTTTAAAAGGGCATGTGGTCAAGTAAAGCTTGCAAGCATGCATTAAAATAATGAGCAGTCAATTTTTTTTTGAGCATATGTACTTCAAACTGAATATTCACACAGATGAAATTTGTCAGAGAAATTTGGTTTAAAAGAATTAGGAAGATGCTTATAATGAATTGGCTACACACATAACTGCTTCCCAATAAATGCAAACAAGGTCAACATGTCAGTGTCGCGACTGCTTTGATGGGGAAACTTGATTCTTCAGAGTACACTTAAGAATTCCTTTGATGACCAGAACTTTTACAGGGCGGGAAGTGGGGGGGGGGGGGGGGGGGGGTGAGCTGTGCTAGTTGAGTCAATGATAGAGTGCCTGCTGCTACACCCATGTGGCTTGTGAACTTGTGTTTGGCTAACACATGTTGCTCCTAGCAACAAATGCCCTAGATTAGGCCCATTCTAATTAATCATACCGCTAAGCACGGTCCACACCTGCAGTAGTGTCCTACAGCTACTAACTCTTTATATTTCAATGGGATTAAATTTCTGACAAAACAACAACAACTAACAAGTAACTTTTTAATGTTGTCTCAGTGTTTGGCTGTTATCTAACATAGTAGGCCCAATCCTATGTATGTATGCATACACACACTTTGTTACTGGGCTATATTATAGCCCAATAACAAAGTGCCGCAGGCACGAGTGTAAATGCCACCGACAGACGAGTGATATTCCCACGGTATCCAATAATTAATCAATTTATTGTGTACTGGTCATGCGCGAATGGCATAGAAACCGAGTGGCTAATGTAATGGATGCTGCCAAGAAGTCTTTCGATTTTTTTAATTCTGATGAAGTCATTGAAAATCTTTTCTCTAATCTTTGAGGTGGAGTAGAAAGGGAATGTGAAAGGCAAGAAGTACCGCCATCATGTAGCATTGAGAGTGAACAATCAGTTAGTCTTGACGATGAGGAATTATGGAAGTTTTTGGAAGAGCAGAAAAACTGTAATACTCAAAATAAAGCATTACCTGACTTGAGAATGTGGTAACTATCGTTCGTGCAAAGAGATAAATGAAAAGCGAAAAATTGAGAATATTTCACCCAAAGAATTAGACAGACTTCTCACGGAGTGCAAGCAGTAGTCTGTATGAACCGAGCACTCTCATAGCTAGTAATAAAAGTCTCTGCATTCATAAGAAGCTATTTTATTTAACCAAATTAATGTAATTGGCACAGAATGGTATTATAGAATTAGCAGACCCTCAGGGGACGCAAGTAAAAATGTAGCTTAGGGAGACGCAATAACCCACGCAATAACCCCGGACTTCCCCATTACTGCGAAATATTGCAGGCACATGATACTTTCCAATTCAATACATTTTCTACGTAAAGGCACTCAATAGGTCGATTCAGTACACAATAAAAAATATTAACCACTGGTGTTGAGCAATGGTAGTATTGGCCGAAGGGCACAAACATGTTTATATCAACATTGTCATCATCACCTGGGGCCTTGATGAGTTAATTAAGTACCCTGACTTTATAAATTTCTTTTTAAATGAAAGATGGTTAATAGGTGGTAGTTATAATTACGTGACTTGTCAAAATTTAGAGACAGAAACCATGACAACACACGAAGTCACACACATAACTGTGCAAATTATTATTTTTTTTAAAGAAATTCGGCAAATTGTATGCTTTAGGGTGACCCATTCCTACATGGACTTAGACGGGCGATTTCATACGGCTTGCACATACATACGCATCTATGTACATACATCGCTTTACACATGCAGATGTGTACATACGTAGATATAAACATATTCACACATGCACACACACACACTTACGTGGTTGCACGCCAGGAGCTGGTGCCACTACAACTACTGGTCTAGGTGGTCCAAACCTTAGCCTAAACAAGGGACGCCGGAATCCAGGGAAGTAAACTACAGACAAACAACCACAAAAACAAATAAATTAAACCAAACCAAACAAAAGATAGATTAGACAAAGTCACAAGCCATTACAGATATAGACCTAGGCTGACCTAGCCACCTAAAGTCACAAGCCATTGCAGGTCTACACCTAGCTGGCTGACTATAGCCACCTAAAGACAGAAGTAATACGTAATACAGGTGAAGCTGAGTGCCATGTGTGTATGCTATGACACCAGACTATTGTGGTAAACATTATGTAAATAGTAAGTATAAAATGGAAATACCAAGGTCATTAGCTACTTACTATATAGCTTTGTTAACAAGATACTGTAAAATAGAGACATAGGTTTAGAGCTTCCAGGATGCTGGCTGTTTATACTGCGTGCAAATCACCCTTCAGGATATAATAAACAGTAAGGTACCCTCCAGAAATATTGCTGTTTACATTGTGTTTACTAATATATCACGGAGAGTTGGACCTCAGTTGACTCCTGAAGAGGACTTTGGCAAGAAGTCGAAGCGGCTTTAATTAACATAATATTGGCTGTTAGAACGAGAAAATTGGCAATTATTTCAGCAGAGAATGACTGAATCATTATTATGTGGTCTTCTGGCAAAGTTTGAAGGAGCCACTCTGCGAGTGGTCCAACAGTTAATTTAAAAAGCTAAAACAACTCTGAATAGAACTACCACAGGAAGTGAATGTTTAAGTTAATATTGGCAGCTAGAATAAGTTTATGTTCTCAGAATTCCATATTTAAATAAACGATTAGCTTGTAATGGTAGGCTGGCTAAAAGTACATAGGAATTTTCACAGCTGCATTTCTCTATAAAAGCAGAACAAAAAAAAATTTTCCCCTCAGATTTATACTTATTTTTTGTGCAAAGCACACACATACATGTACATATGCATTATGTACATGACAAATGTAACTATTCAGAGAAGTTCATATACAACATTGTTAGGTAAGTACAATGCACATGTTTTCATCTCCCCCCCCCCCCCCCCCCCCCCCCCCTCTTTAGCTCATGAAAAAATGCAAGCATATTCGTGAAATAATGTTAAATTAGTTCATAAGAAAATTCTTTTTATTTTATATCAATAAAAAACTTTCCCTCACATATAATCTCTTAAGCAGCAATAATCACATACAAGGCACAAGTCATTCATTCATTCGTATTATTTAATTGAAACCAAAGCCAGTTGCTCAACTCAGTGTAACTTGTTAGTGAGTCCCAGCTAGTCACAAACATAACTTGCAACCGAAACTTTAAGCAACTCGTAATCAGTATAGGTGTCTGCTAATAGCAAGAAAAGCATCCAAATATCAACACTTCCATCTCAATTGTTGGCTAGCTTGCCCACAGGTGCAGATTTCTCACATAGCGTTTGATTAAACAAAGCAACCAAGCTTAACCCTTACCATACAGCCACACCCACTTCATCTCCAAAAATCGTTCTGCAATGCAGACTTATGCTAGCATGTGAGGCAGCAAGTGGTTAATTCAGCAGATGCAATATAGCTTGCTCTTCACATGTAAAATAAATAGCTACCTCAATTAAGTCTTACATACATCCCATATGTCTCCTATGTCCTCCCCATGCTCCATGGTGATGGTGGTGGTGGTGACGATGCCTGTGGTGGCCTATGCCATGGCGGTGGCCAATGCCATGGTGATGATGGTGCCGGATACCGTGGTGGTGGTGAGCACGATGGTGTGCACGGTGGCGAGCTCTATGCCCTCGACCTCCCCGTCTAGGCATCCTCGAAGGTTTGCGAGCTTAGATTGTCTCGATCTTCTCGGTGATTTTTAAGTTTCCATTGTTTACTTTATTGTAGCTCCGCCCATTACGTACAATACCACGTGGCTTCAGGTTTTTGGGTACGCTTTCATTCATTTAGGTAATAATCTATCTACGACTACTGTAGGCGAAAGTCCTCTACTCTCTACCCTGAAGGACAGAAATGCAGAGAATAATGTAAGAGTTTCGTAACACTTGACAATTTGTGACCTCCGACCTTTGTCGGTAAAGGGTTTTAATTGTGATTGTGTTGTCATAATTTACAGTTGAAGTTTTTACACACACACACACACACACACACACACACACACATGCAATTGGGTAGGACTGTAGGAATTTTCTGACAGTAGAGCAAGTAGCAAAGGAGCATGTTAACAAAGACATGGTGGTGAAGTGTAGAGTGTAGAATCGATTTTACCATTTAGGGTAGAGAGTGCTCTAGATTCTAGAAGATGAAACTGAAGAATGTTGCTCTGTTTACTTCAGTATAATGACAGGTGTAGTAAGTGTAGTAATAATATTACCATTTTTAACTGTAAAGGATATGAAATAGGTTACTTATTGGAGTGATGTAGCTATTACTTACCGAACCCTTGAGTTTCAGGTATACATTTCCTTCAGTGATAGTTGGAAAAGGGGATCTACGACATAGATGAATATTGTTATACTCCATTTATATTGGTTCGCCTTGGCCAGGCTTCATTATAACACTTACATGAGCGAAGATAAAGTCATGCATATAAAGGACGTAATAATAATGAGATTAGTGTGATTTTCAATTCATGTGTAAAATATATGCAATTGGATAATGTTCTTTTGTTGGAGATAAATTATATATGTGCATGAAAATAATAAAGCAGAAGAAGCAGTTAAAGGGAATGATTGAGACAACTAAGTAAAGGGTGATAAAGCACTTTAAAAAATGGACACCTATTAACTCCCTCTCATCTCCTACTTTACTCTTTTAGCTTTCTGCGTAGATGAATTCTTCTTCAATATTGTTTTTGCAGAAAGCCCAAGAATCAGAGAGTTAAAAGAGCTCTGGAAGACAGAGCTCCCAAGCTGGTAGAGAACTGCAAGAAGTCTATGTTTATTCGTGGAGCTAAAGTCAGTGAAGTCGTCAGCCAGGCTATGAAGGAACTTGTGAGTGGATGCAAGGGACCTGGCAGTACAGGTGGGGTGGGCATGCGTTGGAATACACTGCTTTTGTTTATAGCAATCATTAGGGTTGTTGTTTGTTTGTTTGTTTGTTGTACACAGGCATAGTTTATGCCTCTCTCTCTCTCTTCTCTCTTGTGCATGTGGTGTGTATATTATTACCTGTGGAGTAATCTGGATTGTTTTCTGTTTACCTTCCAACACATGCATGCACATAGTGATTGCTGTAATTGTCTGGTCTATCAATGGCTGATCTTGAAGCTGGCGGCCATCTAAGTATCAAATTATTGGCAATTTAAATTACATGTAGTAGTATACTGATTTTCGCTGAAAATGTGGGTAGTGCCCCTGTAATGAGGCCATAGTAATACTTTTAATCCACCACAGTTCCATTTTCTTTGATATGTATTTCTACCTATTATGTTTGGAGATCATTGGTAAATTTAACTCCTTAATTGGTAAATTAAACTCCTGTTCGTTACCCTGCCTACTAACTTTGGGCTCTGTAAGGAGTTATGTTTGTGAACTCTTTTCCTTACAATTATGATGAAGTATGCAATACTTCTTTAACCGTAAAGTTCTGTTGTTTAGTTTAATATTGGCTGTTGTGTTGACAGATTTGACAGTACTGTATCACTAGTTTAGGGGGCGAGGCTTAATCTACATACGCACACATTTTACCTTGGTGAAAGTTACCATGTCCAGTGGTAACATTTGTGTGTGAATTGTGATAGTTGTCTGTGACTAAGTGCTTCATCTACCACTATGGTTTCTGTTGGACCTAGTGTTGCCAGTGTGATCTCAACAATATTCTCACCCTTTTATTCTGCTCATTGCAGAGTTACCGGGTAAAGTTGAGTGCATGTATTGAGAGAGTTCCCGGGTAAAGTTGTGTGCATGTATTGAGAGAGTTCCCGGGTAAAGTTGTGTGCATGTATTGAGAGAGTTCCCGGGTAAAGTTGTGTGCATGTATTGAGAGAGTTCCCGGGTAAAGTTGTGTGCATGAATTGAGATAGTTCCCAGCAGTCTCGGATGGTACATACAAATGATGCTGAAGAAAGAAATCCTTCCACTGACTTTGTTTTTATGATTTGATTACTCCATAGTCTGTGCTGCGATAGTAAGGGAACTTTTATATCCATTCTGATCAAGTGCATTGTTTTGGCAGTAGCTGCATATATGCAGTGCTGCTTGTGGGTTTTTGCTGTTTATTTTATTAACTTTTAGTGGATATGAATGATTATCAGATTAGTGGATCTTCCTTGATCCATCAGCTAATAGCAAGGATGTAAAAATGCTATGGTGAATAGTGTTGTATAATAAACATTGTTATTTTGATGTTATTATTTGGGTTATTTTAATTTTTAATTTTTATTTTTTACACCTTTGCTCAGTGATTGAGTGAGCAAATAAATCTGAATCTCAGACATTGTTTATTTGGGTATGTGATGTTGTCAAATAGTAGGGGTGGGGCTGTGGGAGGGGCTAAGTGGAACCAGTTTGAATGTTTCAAAGAACAGTAACACCCATCCAACTGTTGTAAGGCTGGTTTAAGATATTAAGCTAACTCTAACAACTGTTCACCATAGCTTGTGGAACAAAGAAATGAGACGGAGCGACTTACTGTCAAGTTTAATGGCACAAATAGCGATAAGATGTAGCTCAGTAATTGTTCATGTGACCCAACCCTCATACTCACGCATGGCAAGTCAAGTAATCTGAATCACAAGTTGTTGTTGTTGTTTGTTTTTTTATATTTTTTTATTTGCTGGTCTATTAATGATGAATGTGCAAGTATTCTGTAATGGTTTTTAGCAATTTTTGGAACTGGGTTATCTGATGTGACTAAATCCCCATTGTGCAAGTGACTATGTGATGCCCTTTAAATCATGTGACATCCTTACTATGATCATGTGACATACCTTACCATGATCATGTGACTGAAGTCCCTAAATTCCCACTATTATGATTAGGCGTGATCATGTTCATCCCGATCATTTGACATTTGCTAAGTTTTCACCAATCATGTGACATCCCTTAAATTCTCATCGAGATCATGTGACATCCCTTAAATTCTCATTGAGATCATGTGACATCCTCTGACTTCTCATCATGGTCATGTGACTAACCAAGCTGGGTTTACTCATGAACTCTGTTAGCTAAGATGATTCTGGATCTCGTAAACAGACAATGTAACTAAACAACAAGTTTCAGGATTTATTAAATGTTATAATCTAGACCACCTTTTGGTTTTCATTGTAGTAGCATGAGAAGCTTCCAATTTTCTGATAATTAAATCATATACACCTCCGATTTTGTATTTTTTTTTTTCATCGTGAAATAAAATGTCATATTTTTGGTTATACTAGCTATTATGACAGCTGATGTTGTCAGTAAACAAAGTATGCCCATAGTTTGTTATTAAAATATCCTCGGAGTGGCAGAGGACAACTGAAGATTAGTAACCACTGGCTTGTTTGTTATGTACGTAGTAGCTTGTCACTGATCTGTTAGCCACACCCATCGTGTGGAAACATGTATCTTATATATGTGTGTCCTATCAGGACGGAATTGTACGAGAAAGCAAAAGTTGACGAGTACTTGTGGTGAGAGAGCTCAAATGCTCGCCTGAACCTTTATAGGGTTGGTTATTTAATTAGTTATGCATTGTTATTTGTTGTTGCTATTGCTGTTATCTTATTATTTAGGTTTATGGGGGGTTTTTTTGTTTTTTTTTATATCAGGGTTTTTGTTAAGGGTTTGAGTAAAGTATTTTTAGTTTTACCATTTTAAAAAAATACTATAAGCTCAGAGAAGGGAGTGAGTAATCCGGTAATTAATGTTAAGTCTACAGAACTTGTTTGAGTGATGTTGTAGTCAAGACAGTGAGTGGGTGGGGCTGCTGATGTAATACTGTGTAACCATCATCATCCTTGATTCTGTTTGTGCAGTATGCTTTGAAGAAGCCGGAAGCAATATTCTACAAAAGGTCAGTGATAATGAAAGAGAAACAGGATGGATGTGTATTTTCATTAGTGTTGAGACAACTCTGCCACTTGTTTTACCAACTTGGTGTTGTGTGTGTCTGTTTGGTTGTCTGTCTGGTTGGCAGGAAGAATTTGACAAGGCCATTTGAAGATGCATCATCTGTGGTGAGTTGGATGGGTAAAGGGTGAATGTTTAATTTTTTATTTTTATTTTTTTAATTATTATTCAAAGATCAAGGTTATATCTAGAAAATTTTGTTAGGAGGGAAAGTTCGGCAAATCTTGTCTTTAAATATACTACGTTACAAGGCAAAAATGATATTTCTGTTTAGATCAGTAAGAATAATTAGCATGAAATTATTTGAACTAAATGCTGTCATTTTGACTTGATGGAATGAAATGGTTCCTACCATCTAGGTTTATAAGTAACTAATTTTGCCTTATAAATGAATCATACGACCATGAGTCTAAATTTTAATTGAGTATGAATGTTGTAGATAAAGTATGATCTGTAATGATCTTACATGTCACATGGAATGCACATGCACCAGAGTAAGCTACAAGTGCGGCTTTAAAGTAATACGTCATCTCTATAATTACTGTCCTTCTTTAGAGCATCTCGACTAATTTGATTTTCTCTCATTTACTGCTAGATTATTACCGCATGCATGTATGTATGTATGTATTATGTATGTCCATGTATGCATATATTTATGAAATGCATGTGCACGCATGTATGTGTATTGCATGTAATATGGTTTTGTGTGTAATTATTGTTTTTAACTACTATCATAAACTTTCCATCAACCTTTCTGAAGAGCTGATATGTAGGGTAGGTGTGCTTTTCATTCAGCAGGTTGCATTTTGTCTCTGAGCCGTAGTTATTTCAGACCCGCAAGCTTGTGGATTGAGTGACCCTGGGTGTACCCTGGGAACCAGGTTATGAGCTGGCAGTCCATGCAAAGTTTCTTGTGAGAGAGAATTGCCAAGGTATCCAGGGCTTACGGAAGGAGTTAGAGTATATGGAATGCCTGCCATAGCTACCCCACTGCAGTTATGTGGTATGTTGGAGCAACATGTGCTGCCACACATACTCAGAATTCACCAGTGGCCAGATATTCCAGCTGCTTCAAACTCTCTTCTCTCTTTGTCTTTAAGTCTATCTACTTTACTTTATCTCATGGTGTGTGAATATGTCCTCATGCCATCTGTCCCGTCCATCCCATCTGTCTGTCTGTTTGTCTGTCTGTCTGTGTTTGTTTCATGCAGGAGTTCTTCAGCAGTAAGAGTGATAGTTCTCTGTTTATGTATGGTTCTCATAACAAGAAGAGGCCCCACAATCTAGTCATGGGTGAGTCAGTATACTTAGTCTCAAATTAAAGCCACACCCTCATGTATTTATCGATTGATCCACATAATAGGCTGCCGACTCAATTAGAATATGTCAGTAAAAATGTGAAGGAGACATTTTCCACATCCCATAAATCACTCCTTGCCATAGCCAGAAGCTATTGATTGTTTTAGGCTAGAGAAGTAATGGATAAAGTGAAATGGTATGTGATATTTTATTTATCAATGACTATTCAGCAGAATTTGATTGTGTTAATTGCTTTCTAAAAGCCACAATTTCCCATATAAAGTTGTGTACAGGCTTATTCAGTTGTGTGAAACAAATTAAAAGAATTGCAAGCACCAAGGCTAGAAAAAGACCAAAAAAACCAACAAAAGATCACCACTTATAAAGTATTATATGCATACATATGTTTATATAGCCGTACAAGTCACCTTGATCCACCGCTTGTGTTGTTCAACACTGAACAATACCGCATGCCATCATTTGAATTTACCTTTTTAGCTGAAGAATTGTCTCAACCCATCATGGAAGCCTCAGGACTGTAGTCATGGTTTTGTATTTTGCTGGTGCATATTTGGTTTTGGAAATGCTGCTGCTAACTGTAGCCAAGCTAGAGTCATGTGATCAGGTTGAGCTTTGATTGAGGTTTCTTGGCTCTCTCTTTTCTGAATTTTTTAGGTTTACGGTATTACGTGTGAAACAAATACTTTTGTCTAGTTATTCTCTTGTTGCCTTGAGTGCACAAACAAGACAGGGTTCAGGTGATTGTTTGGTTAATTGTCTGTATTGTATATATATGTGCTCTTGACCAAAACAAGTGATTTTTAATTTTTTAGCCGTGTCCAAACCCTCTTGTGAATAAACATCATGGGTTTCTTTGAAATATGAACGTTTTTCTCTCTTTGCTTCAAATGAATCTAATTTTCTAGTCAGCTCTGTCGGACTTCGTTACTTAATATAGTCACACTCATTAGTTGCCTATACTTTTGTAAGTATCATAGAAAATTATGAAGTTTGGTTTTTATTTAGTTTAGTTAACCACCAAGATTCCATCCAAGATTCCCTCCCCCTGTCAACATCTTTTGATGATAATATAGTGCCCTAGCTTGCAGGTCAGTGCTCGCCCAACCTCATAGTGAAGCTATGTACAATGAACCGTTTGGTTCCTATAGCTGCAATTTTGTCTTAAGGAAAAAAGGGATCAATATTTGTGAGAAGACTTCCGTCAATAAAACTTGACTCTATTTAAGTGTGTTACTAATGTTCCTAAAGACTTGTACATGTCTAATATGGTGGACTGTTTACTGTTATGATATTTGTTAAGCTATCGTTGTTTTGTAGTGTTGTGACGACAGGCTTAATTCCTCCACTTGAGCTGATTCTGTATTGAGTTCCATTTTAATAATTCTAAAGTTTGGTTTGGTGACATATATTGGAACAAGAATGTGATTAGGAAATTTGAGCACTTAATGATGGGACAGTTCATAAACAATAGCAGTAGCGGTTGAAGGTCTAAAAAAAAAAAGACAAAACTGAAAATTTCAAGTAGAAAGCTTTCTCACCACAAGACCTTTGGTACCACCAGTAGACTCTTTTAGTTTCAAGGCTTAGCTACACACAATGTAACAATTACTGCTTGTTGTTTGGGAGGGGGGGAAAGTATTAGGGTGTTATGGTTACATACTGACCTAGTATTAGGGTGTTATTTCCTGTTTGGTTACATATGTTGACCTGCCAGACTTTTGCAGGTTATCCCAGTGAACAGAGGGGAGGGGAGAATTTTGTTGATACCAATATTCCTAACAAACTTCCTTCCGTTGGTGTGTGTTCTCTGGCTTTCTACGTTGACTTGAAAGAGATATTAGATAACCTCTATCTAAAGGTGTTGTATATATATATATTGGTGGCAGCAAGGTTAAATACACATGTATAACTAAGTAGTACTAATGGTCTAATGTGAATGATGGAGAAAGAGAGAGTGAGCTCTGGTTGTATTCTGTGCTCCCGAGCTTAAACTCTATATTCAGAGGAGCATGTGTGGCTGCTTATTGGAGACATGACTGACAGTTAACTTCATTGTTATCAATAATCTATATAAAGATTTAAAAAAAACAACAAAACAGTTTTTGTATCTCAGCAACAGCTTAGTATTATTCACTTGATTATTGGTAGCAGAAATACGATAAGAATCTAAGCAGTGTTAAAATATGCGTATAACTTTTGCTAGCCAGTATTACGTACATGAATTGCTTGAGTTTGAAAGAAGGAGGATGATGTGGCAACAGGTTGTGGTTGTTGTTGCGGGATTGTTGGTACAACGTGTTTCTTGTGGCAAGTGACTATTCAAAGAGAGAGAATCCAGACTTTGCTGTTGAGGAACTTCATACTTGTTGAAGTACGACTTAGTGTTTTCAGCTCACCTCCAACCTCATTATAATAACAGGGGTGACCTCAGAACTCCTCGCTGCTTGTGGGCGAGTATGGTTTGGTTGTATTCACAACAACTACCAAGTCTGTGTGTTTGTGTGCATATGTTTGTGCATATATTCTAATGTATGTGTGTGTGCATGTTTTATAGGGAGACTACACGATTACCATGTATTAGATATGGTGGAGTTAGGCGTGGTGAACTTCAAGAGCTCAAGGATGTGCAGAGGAGAGCCTTGTGTGTTGGGCTCCAAACCTTGCATGCTCTTCTCTGGAGACATGTTTGAAACAGACTCCAAATATGTTCGCTTGAAAAACCTGTTCATCGGTGAGTTACTCACTAGAGGAGGTCAGTCAGTAGACCACCTCGTGTGGGTCGGTCACTAGACCACCTCGTGTGGGTCTGTCACTAGACCACCTCGTGTGGGTCAGTCACTAGACCACCTCGTGTGGGTCAGTCACTAGATCACCTCGTGTGGGTCTGTCACTAGACCACCTAGTGTGGGTCAGTCACTAGACCACCTCGTGTGGGTCAGTCACTAGACCACCTCGTGTGGGTCTGTCACTAGACCACCTCGTGTGGGTCAGTCACTAGACCACCTCGTGTGGGTCGGTCACTAGACCACCTCGTGTGGGTCGGTCACTAGACCACCTCGTGTGGGTCGGTCACTAGACCACCTCGTGTGGGTCTGTCACTAGACCACCTCGTGTGGGTCTGTCACTAGATCACCTCGTGTGGGTCTGTCACTAGACCACCTCGTGTGGGTCTGTCACTAGACCACCTCGTGTGGGTCAGTCACTAGACCACCTCATGTGGGTCGGTCACTAGACCACCTCGTGTGGGTCGGTCACTAGACCACCTCATGTGGGTCGGTCACTAGACCACCTCGTGTGGGTCGGTCACTAGACCACCTCGTGTGGGTCAGTCACTAGACCACCTCGTGTGGGTCGGTCACTAGACCACCTCGTGTGGGTACCTCATGTGGGTCGGTCACTAGACCACCTCGTGTGGGTCGGTCACTAGACCACCTCGTGTATGTCAGTGAAGAAGAAGAAGAACAACAACAACATAAGTCTCTACCGGTAATAATATTTATTTTAATTTTATTATTATTATTATTTTGGTAGATTTCTTCCGTGGTGTTGAAGTTGGTAAAGTCAGACTTGCAGGGTTAGATCACGTTGTTTCCTTCACAGTGGACGAGAAAGGGAATATATTTGTCAGAATTTACAGGTAACTATGAGTTGGTGGGTGTGGCCTGTGATCTTTTGATCCTGTACTTCCACTCACAGGATATTACTGAAGAAGTCTGGCAGTCGCTTGCCGCGTGTTGAGCTTGAAGAAATGGGCCCTTCATTGGATCTGGTGGTGAGGAGGATTCAGCTGGCAGACCAGGGAACATTCAAGAAAGCTTGTAAACAGCCCAAGGCAACTAAAGTAAGAAAATCACAATCACATGGTGTGTGTGTGTGTGTGTGTGCGTGGTGTGTGTGTGTGTGTGCGTGGTGTAGTGGTTGTGTCCTTGGCTCAGGGCCTGAGGTCCCCGAGTTCAAGCCCAACTCAGGCAATTTTCCATCTGATTTTCCATCTGCCTCCTACCACCCACACCAGTCCATCCAGCTGTGATTGGGTACCTGGCATTTGCTGGGGTGCAAATTCAAGGCCTTTTCTCATGAAAAACAGCAATGGTCCAGGTGGGAATTAAGTGCCCACATCACTTGCTGTGAGGAAAGGCCTGTTCTCCTGCAAATTCCTAGCCTGGCTCCAGGAGCTTTGCTTGCATGGCTCACAGTGCCTGCCTAGTGCACAGGCATCCTGGCTCTGCCAGGTGCACATAAGCTTTGCAAGAGAATTTGCATGTACGTATGTACATGTGTAGTGAAAGAATGAATGAATGAGTGAACGTGTGTGTTTATGAATGATGTGTGTATGTATGTGCATTCATAAACTCGTTAGGCGCCAAAATTTCAATAGTCATTCAATGAACATTTGTTGTTGTTTTTGGGACCCACCTAGATAGCAATATGGTGGCATAGGATTCCAATTAAGTACTAATATTTGACCTTGTTGGTGATAAGAATGTCATACCTCATTTATTCAGGTTCACCCTCATGGAAATACACTTTCATTTGAGGTCACAGACTGGAAGTCCCTGTCTGTTTCCTGTACTATACTATATGACAACCTTCTTTCCCAGTGCCTCCCCCCTTCCCCCACCTCTTCCCTTTTCTCCATTCCTTCATGTCTACCACTTTAATGTGAAGTTGGCTATTACCAATTAGATCTGCTCAGTTTCTATTTCACACTATTTTCTTTGTACTGCATTTAGAAGAAGACTTAAATAAAACTACTTTCAGATTAAGATCCCCCCCCCCCCCCCCCCCCCTTTATTATTATGGGTAGCAACATAACAGTCTGAAGATATGGTGTTTGTGTGCATGTGTGCACGCATGTGTGCATGTGTGCATGCATGTGTGCACACATGTGTGTGTGTGTGTGATGTTGCTACAAGTATTGCCTTCCTTTGTTTCACCAATATTTCTTTGAGTTGTAAAGTGTATTTCACTTTTCTAGGAAGATCAAACTACACGTACACATAGCTGTTCTTTGTAAATAAAAATTGCTACACATTAGTAATAGCACATGATCATTGTTGTGACGGAATTTATTACCTGATGAAAACAAGACTAAAGATTAATATAACGAAGAAAACAACAACAACGTGTGAATTCGTGGTACAGTAGTGATAATACCCATTTCCAGCTGGGATTGTATAATGAGTAAGAGTTTATTTTTGTTTGTTTTTTCTTCCCTCATTCTTTGAATCAGTGGATCTCTCCCCTCTTTCATCTCGACCAAGTCAGATGTGGGAACATATACAGAGTGGTTCTGTTGAAAAGTGGAGTAAACTAGACTCAGTTTTCAGAATGAAGTTGCTAGGTTTTCCCTTCAGTGATGTGGCTTTCTTTGATCTTATCAGATAGAGATGCTATTATTTGTCTAGTGTATTGTCTGTCTGACTATGTAGTACATGTGTGTACTATTCAGTTGTGACCACTGGTTCTGTGGGCACTATTAACAAAGTTTGGCAAAACTGAAACTTTATGTCATTTCAAACTTGTATGTAACATTTTTTACTGTCACTGCTACTTGCCAACTAGAGTTTACTCACAGTTCAGTGCATATCCCAGTGAATTTGCAGTTGTTGTTTTTTTGTTTTGGCTAGCCATGCCTACCCATCACATCTATTCATAGTGATATTCATGACGATTCCTACCGTATCACTGTATGAGTTTAAATGGTACTTAAACTGTAGCGTGTGGGTCCAATGCTCAACCAAGCTCTAGTTATTATTATTATTATTATCATTATTATTATTTCAACTAAAACAAATTTTTAAGCAATCGTATTCTTTGCCGGGTCTAAGGAAGATATCGGCTCCAGTTTCTAGTAATTGTACTCAAGAGTCCTGACTTAGCCGCCAATACTCTAGCCTACAGTCTGTAATATAATAAGACACTCCCAATAATACCTTCACACTGTGCTGTGTGCACCTGGCTAGGCTTTGTAATTCAAAATAAATGATAAGTAAGTCTTCCTATTGTAGTACACATAGACTTTGCTCTGGTTTTTAGATTCCAGTAACAGTGTAGCAACTATCAAGATGAGTATGGGGAGTAGTTCTAGTCACTGTGTACATTGAATTAGTCTCGCAAGCCAGACCCTTTACCTAATCGCTCCACTCAAAAGGGTCTGGTCAATTGCCTACACTAAGTTTATTTCAGATTCTGGATGAATGTATAAAATGTGTATAGCTTATGGGAAGCGCATAGCTTTTAATTACAAGGGTGGGTAGATTTTTCACGAGTATTTTGGTATTGCTTTTTGTATTCTTGGGCGGCGGGTAAGCTTTTATTTATGCAGCCAATGTTATATACACCAGCGGTCAAACACTACAATTCCAGCAGAATGAGTTAAGGTGGGGCAATTGACCAGACCATTCCGAGCGGAATGATTAGGTAAAGGGTCTGGCTTGCGAGAGTATCATTGGATAGTCCATTATTATATATAGACTGTATAATTCAATTCCAGTTCTAGAACAATAGTTTTGGCTAGTTGATAAAGGTAAAGGGTCAGCATAGTATTGCTGTGTAAGGTAAGGTGCAAGATAGATATCTACTCCTAGTGAATAACACACTTTGTTGAGAAAACCCTTATTCAAGTGGCAGGAGATTTATATGAGAGTAATCTAGCACTGGCGCTAACTGTGATTATGGAACATGTTGATATGTAATATGTGCTCCAAAAATAAAATTCTAGCTGACGGCAACCATTTAAAAAATACTGAAATACGATAGTGAAAGCTAAAGAAAAAATTAATAAATATGTGTAAAAATAAAAAGTAACAAGTTCAGTAGCCTGTGCTGCCCAGCACTGCTACACAGTTCCCTCGCTAGACAGCAACTGACAGACACTGGTATTGTATTTCCGTCTCACTGTACTATACGTTTATGCCAGTAGTGTTCTGCTCCTGCCCCTTAGTCTTACGAGCCAGACCCTTTACCTAATTGATCTGCTCTGAAGGGTCTGATTACTATAGCCTCAGCTAGAACCTCCAATTATACAGTCACTTCAATTATTTCTGAGATAGACTGGAAATCTCCATTTCCAGCTCAGAGCTCATAGAAGTGCAGAGGTGGGACTATTTGTACACACATTTTATAGATGTCCACACACAATTAAACTTTACGTAAGAAGTACACATTTTATATGTTCCCCCAGAATCCTGGGGAAAGATACCAAATAAGTGTGTTTGGAGTAACCAGACCCTTCTGAGCAGGAGAGATTAGGTAAAGGGTCTGGCCCACGAGACTACTCCTGCCTATCAAACTATAAATAATTGATTTAATTAATTACATCTGATTGGCTATGTCATGGTGGGTCAGAAAGAATGTTTGTGCCATTAAGAACCAACTGATAGACATTTTAGTTTTTGCAACAAAGATTTCAAGATTGATGTTGCACTGGGCATTATTGCATAATTACTAATGACAGATAGACAAAGACTTGTCTACACATTATGCACAAATTCCTCGATATAATTATACATGACTAGTTATTAGCAATTGCCCGTTCATAAAAATTCTATAAACAACATTCACATCTTGCCAAGCTCATGCAACTGTTTAAGTTACAGAAGTATTATAGGGTCACCTTTTCATACAATGTGCACGTATGTATATTTACTGTGGAAAAAAAATTGTGTGTGTATTTAGGTGAAGAAAGTCAAGAATATCTCTTATGATACCTTTGGAAGCAAGCTAGGAAGAGTTCACATGCAGAGACAAGATCTGAGCAAGTTACAGACTAGGAAGATGAAGGGACTGAAACGACAGGCACTTTCAGACAATGATCCCACACATCTCACAAAGAAAACCAAATTAATAAGTGATGAACAATGATCAAATTAATGAATGATTACTGATTGGAAAAATGTTTTGAGAAAAAAAATTAATGAAAGTTTCCTGGTTTTGATGAATGAATAGTCTTAAGAAATGTTGTAGCTCCTCTTGAGTTCAAGGATGTGCTGGAAGATTCTGAGGGCTCGACCAGTCTTGATGTTCATGCAGTTCACCATCATCTCAGGATCAAGAAGCATCAGAGAATGTCCGTCAATCTCCTGAATACATTAAAATACATCAAAATATATTAAAATACATTAAAGAATGGGGTTTCCTATATTATCTTCTTTTCTTTTTTTTTCAATAATACATTTTAAAATGGAAAAATAAAAAGACCCCCCCCCCTCAGTAGTGATACAGTGGCAAAAATAAGATGTAAGAAATAGAAAACCAGCAAAGAGATTATACATTAAATTAATACAATATCACCCATGCCCACCTCCCCCTCCATAACAAAGTTTTAGATAACTAATAACTATTAGAAGAGCTAAAATGTCCTACCATAAAATTATGGCAGCAGGGAAAAGAGGGTGGAGGGGGGGGGGGGGGGGGGGGGGGGGGGGGGGAAAGGTGACATTCTATAAGAACTGACACTATAATGAAATCGACTAGAAGTTTAAAACTTAATACTATTTCAATGAGGCATCAATTTACTAAAAGTAGTACAGAGTGATACCACATTGACCACTAACAAGAAAATTTCTCGAAGTTGATTACTAACAAGAAAATTTCTCGAAGTTGTGATTGACCTGGTAAAGGGGAGGGGGGAATTACACTTAGCTTGAATACAATCATGATGTAACAAAAAATAATCATAGAGGGAGTGGTGGACCAGACGTAGGCATGCGCAATAGAAAGGCTAACTGGCTAGGGGAGATAAGCAAGCGTCTTTATCTTCTTGCAACTCGCTAGTTACAGCTGGACTTCATCAATTGGATAGCTTCGGAGTGTGGTGGCACCTCCCCTAGCTACCGACTCTTATCCGAGGGGGTTAGACCAGAGACAAGCACAGATAGCCCAGAGATCAAGGCAACTCACACTCAAACACCTTAACAAGTGTTACTCAAACAATCATTGGATTACTAAGTCATCGCCAATGACGCACGACTTTGTCGTATATCAGATGATGCCCAATGAGTCGAGTCACACTCACAACTCCCCACATTCTGCCCAAGCCGCAACTACACAGGATGAACCAGTGGAGTCACCCTAGTAGAAAGGTTGATACAAACACATAAGCAACCTCCGGGCACAACAAAGATGGAGCTGCCCAGAGCAGCTACAGAAGTAATGACTTGCATTCAAGCTACAACTGAACATCACGGTAAGGAGTTTGTACATTATTTAATTTGTGGCAAGAATGGGGGTCTACGCATAGCGTTTAAGGAAAGTACAGTTCACAAAAAAGGTTCAGTGAAGAACACACTCAGCTTAAATAACCCAGTAACCAGGAAGTAGATTAATAGCTGCAGACAGAACTGGCAGCAGGGAAATTTGCACAAATAAATGCTGGCGAGATACCAAGAATGGTGATAAATCGATTTGGCGTAATCCTGAAGAAATGTAAGTGGGATTAATTACTGACTTGTCTCACCTGCCAGGTGAGAGTGTAAACAGTGATATTCCAACAGATTTGTGCTAGTGGCAGTCAAGCTAACAGTGAAGTCAGGACAGGGTTCTTCAAATGGCTGAAGTTGACATCCAGAATGCTTACAGGAACATGCCAGTCCACCCAGATGATTGGTAAGGAATGGAACAGTAAAGTCTTTATAGGCAAAGGATGTCCATTTGTTCTTTGGTTGACACCCAAAACTTGCTGTGCTACCAGAGTAATCCATTCATCATAAACGACTTCCTCTGAGTAAGACCTCTTCAGTCCAGACAGTATCAACTCAACTGTAGGTTATCAGAGACACTTGCACGACGCAGGCTCACTGAAAGAGGAGATAGAGGATCAATTTGTGTTATCACATTACTGGAAATCTTCCTAGATTCCACAAAGATGGAAATCCGGCTTCCCAACAAGAAGGTATACGAGCTCCAAATCATGCTGGAGCAGTGGTCAGGCCAACGGGCAGGGAACAGCTCCCTCTCATTAGTAAGCTTGCACATGCATGCTAAGTAGTGAGAGGCAGCTGTCTGCTAAAGACTTCGCAGCGAAGGCGAACAAACTAGATCATTGGATCATCTCTCACTCTACTCCAGTCCCACAAGGCTAAAGGTTATCCTCACCCTATACCATCAAGTTTGGCTATTGTACACATGGAAGGGATTGATACTAATCTCATCCGAGACAGCCTGACAATGAGTACAAAAATCTTTCCAGAAGACATTCCTACAGTTCAGAGGGTACTTTTATTTTAATATTTTATCCTAGGTGTACGATGTCGCAAACACCTCCTCCAAACAGACAAGTTTAAATTTATATAATTTGAATGCCTAGTGCAAGGTGCGAAATGACTGTATGGCAGTGTCATTCCGGATGCAAGCCTAGTCTCGCCAACCAAGTTATTTTTGAAATTTACTAAAAAAGTTGCTGCATCAGAGCTAAAGATCGGTGAAGACAGCAGTCAAGTGCATTTCAATATAACAAATCATATGGATTATCTTACAGAAACAAAATATATAAATTCATTTTTGGAACATATCACATTACTGGAAATCCTCCTAGATTCCACAAAGATGGAAATCCGGCTTCCCAACAAGAAGGTATACGAGCTCCAAATCATGCTGGAGCAGTGGTCAGGCCAACGGGCAGGGAACAGCTCCCTCTCATTAGTAAGCTTGCACATGCACGCTAAGTAGTGAGAGGCAGCTGTCTGCTAAAGACTTCTACAGTTCAGAGGGTACTTTTATTTTAAATTTTATCCTAGGTGTACGATGTCGCAAACACCTCCTCCAAACAGACAAGTTTAAATTTATATAATTTGAATGCCTAGTGCAAGGTGCGAAATGACTGTATGGCAGTGTCATTCCGGATGCAAGCCTAGTCTCGCCAACCAAGTTATTTTTGAAATTTACTAAAAAAGTTGCTGCATCAGAGCTAAAGATCGGTGAAGACAGCAGTCAAGTGCATTTCAATATAACAAATCATATGGATTATCTTACAGAAACAAAATATATAAATTCATTTTTGGAACATATCACATTACTGGAAATCCTCCTAGATTCCACAAAGATGGAAATCCGGCTTCCCAACAAGAAGGTATACGAGCTCCAAATCATGCTGGAGCAGTGGTCAGGCCAACGGGCAGGGAACAGCTCCCTCTCATTAGTAAGCTTGCACATGCACGCTAAGTAGTGAGAGGCAGCTGTCTGCTAAAGACTTCTACAGTTCAGAGGGTACTTTTATTTTAAATTTTATCCTAGGTGTACGATGTCGCAAACACCTCCTCCAAACAGACAAGTTTAAATTTATATAATTTGAATGCCTAGTGCAAGGTGCGAAATGACTGTATGGCAGTGTCATTCCGGATGCAAGCCTAGTCTCGCCAACCAAGTTATTTTTGAAATTTACTAAAAATGTTGCTGCATCAGAGCTAAAGATCGGTGAAGACAGCAGTCAAGTGCATTTCAATATAACAAATCCTATGGATTATCTTACAGAAACAAAATATATAAATTCATTTTTGGAACATATAAAAATGAAAGAAGAAACTTATTCTAGTGTGATGAAAAATATAATGAACGCACAATATAAAGTGTGGCACAATCTATGTTTAGTAAGTGGCGAAATTCGTAATGAATCTGAACTTAGATTTGTTCTGGATAATCCCATTATGGAAATGTTGTGTACAACATTTTGATTTACAGGTAATTTATGGGTGGCCACACATAGCAACACACATTGCTCGCTGAGCATTAATTTGCCAATACCCACACCATTACTGTCCTATAATTCGTCCAATTTGAGTTGCCCAGTAAGTCTGCGTTGCAGTCCTGCCAACTCAACTTTCAGACTATATAGACTTATAATACTAATATTTTCATTGATGCAGTACTTTTATTTTAATATTTTATCCTAGGTGTAAGATGTCGCAAACACCTCCTCTAAATAAAGACCAGTTTAAATTGACTTCATTTGAATGCCTAGCGCAAGGTGCGAAACGACTATATGGCAGTGTCACTCGGGATGCAAGCCTAGTCTCGCCAACCAACTTATTAATTGGATTAACTAAAAAAATTGCTGCATCTGAGCTAAAGATAGGTGAAGACAACAGTCGTGGTGTGCATTTCAATAAAACAAATCTTATGGATTATCTTACAGAAACAAGTAATGTTCCCACTCCCACTCAATTTAAACGTTATTTAAATTCATTTCTGGAAGATGTAAAAGTGGAAGACGAAAATTATAAAATGATGAAAAATATATTGAGTGCACAATATACAGTATGGCACAATTTGTGCCTAGTAAATGGAGAAATTCATAATGAATCCGAACTAAGATTTGTTCTGGGTAATCCCATTATGCAAATGCTATGTACTACATTTGATTTACAGGTAATTTATTCCCTGGTTATCAGTAATTATTTTAAATAGTTTTAGAACTGCATTTGCTCTAACAACTTGAATAACAACTATTATGGTGGCTCGGCCGAGACTGCAATTGCCGCAGGTGACAGCAGTTGAAGCTGAGTCATACTCCTCTGCGTCAGAGGCATGCGAGAGACCTGGTCCTTCAAAGTGAGGCTAGACTGGCCGATTGCTCGGGAGTTACGACCCGAACAAATTGGTCCGGCTTCTGGAGACACAGAAGTAAACCCTCTGGATTATAATGCAATGACCCTATTGTGTTGAAGAAAACTTTAGATTGATTTACTATGTTAAAGTATGACTATTGCAATAAGATAAAAAAAGTCTGCAGCAGAAGATAGGGTCATTACAGAGAGGTGCTATTGAGGAGCTGAAGGAGCAACTTGCCAAAAAGAGGAGCAGCTAGCAAAAAAAGATAAGTTGCAGGCTATAACTATATCAGCTAAATCATAAATTCATTTTTGGAACATATAAAAATGAAAGAAGAAACTTATTCTAGTGTGATGAAAAATATAATGAACACACAATATAAAGTGTGGCACAATCTATGTTTAGTAAGTGGCGAACTTCGTAATGAATCTGAACTTAGATTTGTTCTGGGTAATCCCATTATGGAAATGCTGTGTACAACATTTGATTTACAGGTAATTTATTCCCTTTCATTTCCTGGTTATCAGTAATTATTTTAGCTGCATTTGTTCTAACAACTTGAATAACAATTATTATGAACTTTGTACAATATGTTGAAAGTATACTAGATATTACATGTGATACAAATAGAATGGTTGCCATGTAAATGATAATTGTAACCACAGAACCGTCTTCTGGAATACTGATCTTTACCAGTATTATCCCAAGAATTGAATTGTTTGCTGCCTTGGATTCTTTTGTGGGTGCAGTTAAAACTTGCAAAAGTACTAGTTTATTTTCTATTTGAATTTACCTGGCTTATAATTTCTTTATTGCTTTATAACTTAGCAAATTTTCCAGAGCTTGCCATAAGAAAGATAGTATTGGGTAGCATTGTCAGCAAAGTGTTGGTAAAAGGTATGGTGAAAAACTTTTGCAGTGACATTCCTGTGAAGAACCAGGATGTTAAAATAATAGATTCCTTTGCTTTGTCATTTACTGAAAATATGCAAGTTAGTATGGTAAAAATCCCATATAAATTCATTCTTTAGGTCCACAATAAATGGTTTTATTATTGTTACGTTGTACTCTCGGAGAAGGAAAACGATACAGACTATATATGTTATTCCATCAGAAATAAAGAGAGAGTGATGGCTATAGTCCTAGTGACCAAAATGAAGGCCCATTCTGGTCATGCTATTGCTCAGGTAAGCAAGTGATAGCAATAGATATGCTCAAGTATTATGTGTGTGTGTGTGTGTAGACCATGGGATACTATGCTAGTTTAGACTCGCTGAATAATAAGCCACCTTTAGGGATGGTGCTTACTGAAGAAGATATAACTATTGCGTTATTTCCTTTTAAGAATGAAGAAGGTCGCCATTTGATATTTTCAGTGATTTTACAACCCATTAAACTGGCTTCTCGAGACACAGAAGTACACCCTCTGGATTTTAGTACAATGGCCCTGTTGTGTTTGTTAATGAAGAAAACTTCAGATGGATTTACTTTGTTACGGTATAACTATTCTAATATGATTAAAAAGTCTGCAGTCGCAGATTTAGTGATTACAGAGAGAAGTGCTATTGAAGAACAGCTTAAGGAGAAGATTGATGAACGAGATGGGCAGCTTGCTGAACGAGATGGGAAGCTTGCTGAACAAAAGGTGAAGCTTGCTGAACGAGATGGGCAGCTTGCTGAAGAAAAGGTGAAGTGTGCTAAACAAGAGAAGCAAATTGGCTGATCTACAGAAGCAGCTGCAGGCTATGAATATATCAAATGCTGGTAAGAGATTTGGTTTATTGAGGGAGGGGGAAGGACCTGTTCCCTTTAAAATTTTATTTTTTATCTATAAAACAATATATTGTGAACAAAGGGGTTGATATTATGTAATTATTAACATCAAGTGTTTTTGTGTCTGTAGAAACCTGATGAGAGACTTCTCCAACTTCTCCAGTAACTGTTTACATTAAAAACGATTTCTGTTACATTGGCTGAACTACTAAGCAATTCTGTGCCGTTTTAAGAGTTATAAAGGACACTGAACGGGTATGCACAACCTTAAATGTCTAGTGGTGGAACAAGGTTCTTGGACATTATCAGTTCAACCCTAGCTGCTAGGCAACAAACCAAAGCAGCATTTAGAATAATAGCTTGTTTCTTGAAACCATTCAATTTTATTAAAAGTAATTCAGAGATGTAATGAATCAAGGGGTAGGAGAGTAGAGCATATGCAGTGTGCAATATTACTGGCGGACATCGGCCCATTTCCGTCCAATCTTTCGTATTAGCTGCTCAATGGCGCACTCGCGTGGTCCTCGTGGCCAATCGTTATTTCTGGAAAGGAGGGTGGAGGTCAAAGTCTAGCTTACAGCTGTCATTATGACATGTTCATTAGAGCTTGCTTTGTCATTTACTGAAGCTAAGCAACTTTGAAATTAGTATGGTAAAAATCCCACATAGATTCATTCTTTAGGTCCACAATAAATGGTTTCATTATTGTTACGTTGTACTCTCAGATAAGACTCGAGGAGAGGGTCAATTCTAATTTGGACAACTATGATATAGTACACCAGGGTCTACTTTAATGAAGCATATAAGCAAGACCACAGAAGTATACCCCCAGGGTCTTTCACTCCCAGGAATTCCAATAACCAGGGCTGAAAATCCTAAACTTTTGCTATCAGCAGTTAGTAAATTTCATAATAAAGCTATTCCTGTAATCTGGAATCTCTGTGCAGCCTGGCGCTGGTGCTACAGCAAAAAATAGACGGTCAGCAAAACTAATACATTTTCTATGGGACACGGTGTGCAGTGATACCATCAGTGGGCGTGGCAGGATGTTACGTGATGTCATCATGCAAATCCCCTATTGCCGCAGGTGACAGCAGTTGAGGCTGAGTCATACTCCGCTGCGTCAGAGGCGTGCGAGAGACCTGGTCCTTCAAAGTGAGGCTAGACTGGCTGATTGCTCGGGAGTTACGACCCCGAACTAATTGGTCCTTTGAGCCGGATACTCTAGAAGTACGGAACAAGACCTGGCTCACCTGAGATACGAATCTACGGATTGAGTAGGATCTCTCGAGAAGATCTTCCTCCGGGACGCTCCACAGGACTGTCTGTCGATCGAACCCACTCCTTCTACATCTACAGCGAATTCGACAAGCGTCTACTTCGCCCAACACATCGCAAGACTTCAAGCTACGCTCACGCTTGACTTCATTCACCAGTTCCACAGATCCGACTCCGAAGCATACGACACCGTATATTCGAGCACGACTAAGGAACTACAACAACATTCGCAAATATGGAAGACCCACGAACTCCAGAGAGCAACCCAATCGAAGCAACGAAGAGAAAGAGAGCCTACCGGAAGGGACAGTTGACTAAGACACAGAAGAGAGTCAACACACTGTCTGGGTTGGTGACACCCGAAGTGAAACGTGTTGAACTGGCCAGGATCCGTCAAGAGTATGCCAAGGAAACACAGTTGTTGGAGCAGATGCAGGACTACCTGGAAGGCTTGTTGGAAGGGAAAGATGAGGCACTACGAACGGAAGAGACCGAACGAGGGTTGATGGATGATTCGATCAGAGAATTGGATCTGTCAATCGGCAAGCTGGAATTACGCTGACGGATCTACGAAGGAACACAGAATCTGCTGAAAGAGATCGAGAGACTCAACGCCGGACGCGATCTCACAGATGAAATCACCAGGGATATATACGCACAACTCCAGGTCAAGACTGAGGAGATAGTTACCAGTGCGATGGACGAAAGCACGGACCCAGAGATTCAAACCTTTGTCGGCAGGATAGAAGACGAAATGAGAACCCTCCATGAAAACATTAAATCAGCACTAAGGGAGAAGGCAAAGACACCCACACGTCCAGAAAGCAGCAGCAAGGACACAGTGCCCAGAGCGTCGACGAAACCGGAGACCATGGGGCTGACCTGTCCTATCTGCAAGAAAAAACATGGAGTTGGACGGTGCTCAACCTTCGCGGGCTACGACGTGGAACATAGGAATCAGGTGGTCAGGGACAAACGCCTGTGCCTGAACTGCTTCGCTTCGAACCACGGCTTTCGGACATGCACGTCAAAGTACTCTTGCAAGGTGTGTGGAGGAAGACACCACTCAATGCTCCACAAGGACACACCAAGACAGGAGACACCCCACAAAGCTACATGGATGAAGGGAATCCAGAGGAGCGAGGACGAAGGAGCACCCAAAGTTACGCCGTTCTCCCTCCACTCGGTCACCGTCGGACTGGAGAACGCATCCAGAGTCGTGAAAGCACACGCCATCCTCGACAGTGGTTCCGCCAACTTCCTGATGACCGAGTCACTAGCCTCTACTTACGGCTTGAAGCGCTACCCTCAGACCCTGTTGTTGGGAGGCCATTTCGGAGAGCAGAGGACGAAACAGTGCGTAGTGGCAACCATCAGATCATTACACAATCCAGATCAACAAGCATTTAATAATACAGCTTGCAACCATATTGATGACATGCTTCTAAAACTGTACTACCTGTATAAAAAATCTCCCAAGAAATGCCGCCAACTGGAAGATATCATCAATGATTTGAGGGAGTGTCTTGCCTTTGATGATTTTGGTACGAGACCTGTTAGAGCTTGTGGCTCTCGCTGGATAGCACATAAATGGAACGCAATGAAACGTATTCTCTCGAAGTATGGTGCATATACTAGCCATTTGGCTGCTGTTTCTCAGGATAATACTTTGAAATCTACCGATAGAGCGAAGATGAAAGGTTACTATGACCAATGGATTGATGGAAAGTATTTGTTGGGTTGTGCTTTGTTTGTAGACCTCTACAGTCCAGTTGTTATTTTATCAAAGCTAATGCAGAAAGATGACCTTGTTATACTGGCATCTCTTTCTGGTCTCCTCAATTCTATCAAGGAGTTAGATAAGTTAAAGTCAAAACCTTTAACACAATGGCCAGTATTTGCAGCAACACTCAATAAATGCACTATTGTTGGTGAATCATTTATGTACCAATATCAAGAGTTTGAAAAGATTTTCAGTTGCAAAGGCCTATTATGAAAATAATTATAGCGATTATTGTGATAGAATTACTCTGTGTACAAGGGAAAGGTTGTCTTGGTCTGATACTCAGTTATTGCGGGATATTATTTTTGTACTTGCAACTCAGGGTTGGCAAAAGGCTTTGGATGAAATGAATGACCTGAAGTCTATTGATAGATTAGTAGATAAGTTTATCTCCCCTCTCAATGGTGCAGATGCTCAAGTTAAAGAAATTCATGCTGAGTTTGAGGCCATGATGCATTATGCAACCCAATACATTTCACTTTCAACTCTTGAGTATCGTTCAGTTTGGTGGCGACTTTTTCATGCACCTAATGTTTCTGAATGGAGGAACATTTTGATATTAATTGAGCTTTTGTTTTCTCTGCCTGCATCTAATGGGAAGGTGGAGAGAGTTTTCTCCCAGGTTAACATTATCAAGTCTAACAGGAGAGTAAGCAGATCTCCTTTCTAAAATTGCACACTGATATGCACCAAGAAAACTGGACACTTCAACTGAGCATCATCAGCTGGTGTACAGATTACTTGTATGCATGCCCGAAAGTAAATCCAAAACAAGAGCCCGGCATGCTGTGTGGCGGGGTTAATATGCGTTCTTGGTTTACTCCCAACTCAGCGAGTTCACAAAAGCTGCTCTCCTGTTGCTAACCAGCAGTTCGCCTTGTACTCTAGGTTTACCCGGTAATTCAGCACGAGTTCACGAGTATTGTGTGCCTGCATGTTCTAGCTCATTGGCTCAGAGTTCACGAGTATTGTGTGCCTGCATGTTCTAGCTCATTGGCTCAGAGTTCACGAGTATTGTGTGCCTGCATGTTCTAGCTCATTGGTTCAGAGTTCACGAGTATTGTGTGCCTGCATGTTCTAGCTCATTGGCTCAGAGTTCACGAGTATTGTGTGCCTGCATGTTCTAGCTCATTGGCTCAGAGTTCACGAGTATTGTGTGCCTGCATGTTCTAGCTCATTGGCTCAGAGTTCACGAGTATTGTGTGCCTGCATGTTCTAGCTCATTGGCTCAGAGTTCACGAGTATTGTGTGCCTGCATGTTCTAGCTCATTGGCTCAGAGTTCACGAGTATTGTGTGCCTGCATGTTCTAGCTCATTGGCTCAGAGTTCACGAGTATTGTGTGCCTGCATGTTCTAGCTCATTGGCTCAGAGTTCACGAGTATTGTGTGCCTGCATGTTCTAGCTCATTGGCTCATGAATTATTCATGAACACGTACATCGTCGTCAGTCACGGGTATTATTATATAGATACCTACTATGATTCATCATTAATGTGATTAACAACTTCAATTATTTCAAAACTGTGCACAACTTCTAGAAAAACCAATAAATAAAAAAAAATTGTTCTAAAGTGATTTTGAAAGGATATCTATTTCTAGAGGATTCATGAAGTTCTGATGGTGTGACAAATATCCTGAGAGAGCAGGTAACATGAGCTGACCACCTTACGCTTGAAAAAAAAAACAAAAACAAAAAAAACCCCAACAAAACAAAAAATAAAGGATTTGGTCAATTGCTTCATACTTTTCAAGCACTGTTCCGAGTGTGAGCTGATCTTTGCCATGATCAGTTACCCTGCCGTGCAGTTTGCTGTGATATATACTAAGATGAGCGAGCAGATTGGAAATGTTACTATGCGATAGAACTGGCATACAACAGTACTAATATCCACAATTTCTTCAGCACCACTGTGCTCGTCTTCCTCTGCACTTTTGCAAACTCAGTTAATGTTGCGCACCATTTAGAATAGAAAAACCTGCCTCAAAACAGAATTATTAACGGTGAGCGTAATTTAATTGCATGCAGAAAGCGAGCAATCAATAATTCGGCATTTGCGTGCGCTCGATACGTATAGTTACGGTATTTTATGAAAGTCGGTATTAACTACATACCGGTATACCACCCAGCTTTACAGCAAGCAACCACAAACAACATCCAGAGTAGGTAGCTATAGCCTGATAACAAGCAAAAAAGCTTTTAAGGGTGGCCGCACATAGCAACACCTGTAGATCCGGACATTAATTTATTCCCTGCCAATACCCCACCATTCGTTAATACGAGAGCAGAAACAATCGCGCAGTAGTAGCAGAAGTATACTTTGCGAATTTGTGGTGTTTTAGTTTAGCTTCTTGTTGTCTTGTAGCCGTTTACAGCAACTCTCCATATGTCGTCTGAACTCACGTGGCAAGGTGCACCAGGCTGCCTCTCCTTCTGTAGCCGTTCTCCAGGCTCTGCGCACCTGAACTCAAGTGGATGGATCCAGCAGGCTCGATTGATTTCTGAGGAGCAAAAACTTCCCAAGATGCGCAGATCTAATACCTTCACCTCGGACTATCTCCAAGAAACTTCTCTCTCTTCTGACTCTCTTGTTAGTGTTATATTGATGTTTGTTCACTCTTGATGTAGGCGGGCTCTTTTTAGAACCAATACAAACTAATTGAAAAAAATTGCTCGCATACGAGTATGAGACATGGGGACAGGGCTATTTCTTAAGCATTGCGAGTGGAATTAAAGTTCCAAATTTTGTATCAATTTTTCTTGGATTCTAATAATGAGAACGACAAAAAAATGTTACACACAGGTAAACCTAAAAAAAAAATGAACTGCACCACAACGAGAATTTTTTAATATCTTAATAAATAGAAAAAATTGCGAATAAATAAGTAATATTGAAATAGAAAAAAACTCGTCTTACAGTAGAGTATCGGCTTGGCTAGTAGTGCATCAAATTGCGGAGCTCCAACTTACCGCACCGCTCCAAAAAAGTGCTACAAAGTTTTATAACCAGGCCCCGATATTTCTTCCAGATTCACTCTAAAATTAGTGAGCGGCGCCTTTGTCCTTGTGTTGTAGCGGAGAAGCCCCTGCAAGTATACAATAGTAGCTATTGTGCATAGCAACCATCAACAAAAAATTGTGTAGGTGGTGTGCGGGCACCTTAAAAGCCTGACAAAGAACAAAAACCAGTCCCACCTAACAGCAGGTTTTGAGGAGACTCTGAGGAACAAAACCAGTCAATTGCTCGTGATGTACAAGAGGAAAAACTTAGTTCATATTTTTCGAAAATGCTGTACGACTCTCTATAGCCTTCATTCTTTCTTTCTGAGTGTTTGAAGTTTGTAGTCAACAAAAAAATACCTCACATATCTGAACCCCTATGGGCAAGTCAACTATAAGTGTTGTTCGGATAACTGAAAAGTTCGGATAAGTGAAATGAAAAATACGTAGTGTAAGGCTGTTAATTAAAATTTTTTGGGATACCAGAATGTTTTCATTGTAGTTAAATAAATTTGTAATTGAATATGTATTGTTTAAAACAGTTTTTGATTATGATTCTTTGACTGAGAAATGTTGTAGCTTGAGTTGTTTCATAGACTTGGTACGTTTTTGTGATGCTAGGAGTTGGAGAGACCTTATTGTACTTGTGCTGTACTGATTAGCTTCAGGCTGATGTTCCAGCCAAGTGAGACATTGTTCAAACATGTGAGCAGCTTCAGAGTGAGTCACAGGACACCTTTCTTCTTCTTCCTCTTCCACTACTTCATCAGTGATATCATCAGCAGTCACCATATCACAAATCTCATTATTTTTAACTTCCTGTTCATTCCCGTGTCTGTAACTTTCCTCTTAAAATCTAAGGGAATATTTTTGTTTTTTAATGTCGGAAACCGTAGATTTTCCGACACCGTAACGTTCCGAGAGAATCGTTGCCGATACTCCGCGAGATAACTCCTTTAAAATTTCAATTTTCTGCTCTATAGTTAGAACTTTTCTCTTCCGTTTTTTTTAAGTTGCTGCAATCGCTAGTACTTGGCGTTCCTTTACCACCAGAAAAAGAGCTACCAGTAGCCATTGCAAATCCAATATTTCCAGCGGCTTGGCTTGCAATATCAATGATACTTTACCATATACAAATGCGCGGGTTAAAAACCCGTAGTCGGATACGCTAGGATTCGGTTATTCGAGGGTCGGATAAACGAGGATTCACTGTAAATAAGAAATAAAATTTCATTTTCTGTTTTCACACAATTAAAGCAACAACAACAAAAGCAACAAGAACAGTAACCAATGCCCACACCTACCCTCCAAATCCACCGTGAACCAAGATAAAGTGAGTACACTAGTCAATGTGCTGCCATTAGCATCAAAAACATTACATAGCACCACTAAAGTTGCAGACCCAATTTTCCATTTAACTACTCTCTATAGTGTTTGGCTCAATTCACTTGCCTATTTATTGTGTACACTTATAATGTGAGTCATAATCTGAGTCTTTAATGGTGTCCTTCACTTTCTAACATACATTTCACTTGTTAAACCAAAAGTGGCATGCTTGCCAATCAATTTATTGCTTTTCTTACGTGATTCCTGAAGACTTCCACAGAATCAGAGTTGATGCCATCCACGAAGGAGCAGACGTCCTCCATGCTCCAGTCCTGAGGGTGGTGGTCCAGCTTCCTGTATACATCTTCAGAAGGTGAAGAAATGGCAGGTGAAGTTGTGGGAATGGCAGAAGGACTGGGCGGAAGGTCAGAAAAAAGAACAGGAATGACAGAGGAAGTACTGGGAAGGTTGTAAGAAGTAGAAGGAAGATCAGAGAAAGTAGTTACAGGAAGAGCTGACAATGATGCCGTGAGAAGAGGAGATGAAGTGGTAGGAAGGGCAGTAAAGTAGCTGCAACTAGGAGGCGAGATGACCGAGTAGGGTGTGGTGATAATGGTGGACGGCGACAGCGTGGTGGAAGAGGAGCCAGGAATCCAAATGCAAGAACCACTGGACACACTCGATATCTTCTTCCTCTTGCATGTTTTAACTTTAGACAATAAACTTGACTTAGACTTGGCTGATAATTGAGAAGCACTTGACTTTTTCTTATCTTTCAAGCGAGTCAGAGAACTTGACTTCGACTTATCTAACAGTTGCAATGAATTTGGTTTTTTCTTAGTTTTCCAGAGTGTTGGAGAACCAGGCTGTGATGTTGAGCGACTACTACACGACTGCACATCTGCTGGGTCTGGTGAAACATTACGAGGTGATTCTGCTGTAGAAGTATTAGACTTTACTGATTCTACCGACTCCAGTAGCTTTTGTTGCTTTGCTTCAGAAGGTGACCGAGATGTTGGTGAACGTGTTTTCTGTTGAGATCGTGAGGGTGGACTAGGAAGTGGTTTCCCAGAAGGCAACATCGAAATGGAAGATTCGTAAGGCCAGTTAACAAACTTATATCTCAGCAGATTTTCACTGTACACTGGCTCCCCCCGGCTTCTTCGTGAGCTTCTCCTGATTTCAAGCTGCTTGGCCATGCACTTTCTTTTAGAATGAACCGTACTACTTGAAGGAGCATTGGGATGCTCCATATCTTTATCTATAACATTACGATAAGATTTATTTTCAGTTGGACTAGACTTGCTCTCAACGATAAAACCAGATTGATCCTCAATTGTAGGACCAGCATCACCATCAACTGTGGTACTGGTCTTTTCTTGAACAGTAGGACCAGCTTTATCTTGTACTGCAGGATCAGCTTCATCTTCAACTGCAGGATCAGCTTCATCTTCAACTTTTGGAATAACTTTAATATCAACTGCAGGATCAGATTCATCTTCAACTGCAGGATCAGCTTCATCTTCAACTGCAGGATCAGCTTCATCTTCAACTGCAGGATCAGCTTCATCTTGTACTGCAGGATCAGCTTTATCTTCAACTGCAGGATCAGCTTCATCTTCAACTGCAGGATCAGCTTCATCTTCAACTTTTGGAATAACTTTAATATCAACTGCAGGATCAGATCCATCTTCTACCGTGGAAGCAGATTTATCCTCAGAAGCACAAGATTCCTCCTCAATTGTGGGGTCAAATATTGTTTCAGTGGCAAGATCAAAATTGTTCTCGATGACTAGAGTAGTGTCTTGTTCAACAGTATGACCTAAGTCATCTCCATTACCAGGACCAAAGCTATTTTCCACAGAGGGACCAGATTTGTCATTAACCATAGTAGAACCAGATACACTTTCCTCAGTGGGACCAGATACATCTTCCATAGTGGGACCAGATAAATCTTTCATAGTGGGACCAGATACATCTTTCATAGTGGGACCAGATACATCTTTCATAGTGGGACCAGATACATCTTCCATAGTGGGACCAAATAAATCTTTCATAGTGGGACCAGATACATCTTCCATAGTGGGACCAGATACACCTTTCATAATGGGACCAGATACACCTTCCATAGTGGGACCAGATATGTCTTCCATAGTGGGACCAGATATGCCTTCCATAGTTGGACCAGATACGTCTTCCATAGTGGGACCAGATATACCTTCCATAATGGGACCAGATACACCTTCCATAGTGGGACCAGATACACCTTCCATAGTGGGACCAGATACACCTTCCATAGTGGGACCAGATACGTCTTCCATACTGGGACCAGATACGTCTTCCACAGTGGGACCAGATATATTTTCCTGAGTGGGACCAGATATGTCCTCCATAGTGGGACCAGATATGTCCTCCATAGTGGGACCAGATATGTCCTCCATAGTGGGACCAGATACATCTTCAACAGTGGGACCAGATACATCTTCAACAGTGGGACCTACATCTTCAACAGTGGGACCAGATACATCTTCAACAGTGGGACCAGATACATCTTCAACAGTGGGACCAAATACATCTTCAACAGTGGGACCAGATACATCTTCAACAGTGGGACCAGATACATCTTCAACAGTGGGACCAGATACATCTTCAACAGTGGGACCAGATACATCTTCAACGGTGGAACAAGATACATCTTTCACAGTGAGAGCAGATACGTCTTCAACAGTGTGACCAGACTTCCCTTTTACATTAGAAATACACATATCTTCAAAAGATCTGGATTCATTCTCTATCATAAAACTACGTTCAATAGAAACACTGCCTTCTTCGTCAGTTGTGCCTGGCGTATCCTGAATAATACTAACAACTGCACTCGAGGATATATCACAACAATCATTTCTAGGAACACAGGATGCATTTTGAGCAGTTTCGGTAATTAAATCTTTAACAGTTACATCTTCAGCTATAGTCTTGCAGGTACCTTTGATCTCATTATCATGGGATTTAGTAACGGTATCAAAGGCAAAAAAATCAAACAAATTGTCTAAAACGTCAGACCCACCCTCAACTGTAGGAGGAGTAGTACTGACTAAATTAACAGCCGCATCCGCGATTTCGACAGAGCCCTGGGCCGTAATTGTGTCTATCCTGTTGCTTTTGAAGCTTCCAATGGTATTACACGTCATGGCTTCAGCCCAAGCATCATTGCAACTTTCTGTGGTATCGTCACATACATTGCTCCTGCTTGCCAAATCTCCTTGGATTTGCTCTGGAAGGGATTCCTGTCGTATGCTAACCACATCGACTTCTACAGCAGATTTGACTTCCACAGCAGATTTGACTTCCACAGCAGATTTGACTTCCATGGCAGATTCTACTTCCATGGCAGATTCTACTTCCACAGCAGACTCGACTTCCACGGCAGATTCGACTTCCACCTCCACATTCCCAACTTCCGTAGCTGGGTCCATCGCACCAACACCAGCACCATCACGAGGTGACGAGACCACTTCAACATCTTCAATGACCCTCGCTCCCGTGGTAACCTCAACTTCCACCGGCATAGAAACGGAGCAGAAGGAAGGCGCTGACGTCAGACTCAGGTCTTCAGCCTCCTCCATGCTGGAAGTGTACACTACTTCAGCTGTGTCTCTCTCTCTGTCACTTAGTGTATCAGAGTTAACCTCATTGCAAACCAGTTTAGTACGTTCTTTATCTTCTTCTATCAACAAGGACAAATCGTCGATTGTGCATTCCTTTTCTCTACTCTCAGCCAGCAAAGGAGGATTCACAACATCACAAGTTATTCCCGTCGAATCCTCCGCTCCTTCTATGCCTAGTAAATTGGTCACACCCACCACGTCGATGTGAGATACATCAGCAGCTCCGTCCTCTCCTTCCTCATCCGACAAGGCGGAGTCAGGTCTCCCACTAGAGTGTAGCGAGTCCCCAAGTGAAGCTGGAACTATGTGGGAGTCAAGTTGAGGTCCCAGAACCAAGGCATCCGACTTCTCCAGAACAGTGAGGGTGTGGTCTTGTACAGTTGACCTTGCGCTTTCACTCTCCTCATTACTGGTTGCCAGCAAACCTTCATCTGAAGAATTCAAAATATAATAAACTACACCTACCCGCATCATAACACTTTTTTTTTGCCCCCAAAATATGAAGAGTAAAGGGGGAAAAATACAACAATGGCTTATAATTCTGTTGGGCCAATCAACACCTCGTTCAAAATTTAAATATTAGCCATTTCAGCTCATCACACAGACACACATGTGACTTCTACAATTCTGCACCCGCATACACACTGAAAATTTAAACAGGTATACAAACTCCTACGTAATCACTGAAGTTATTGACACACCCACTACGCTTGCATGTACCATACCCGAGCCTGTGTTACTACTAATTTCACAGATACATATGCATCTAAAAAGGGAAAAAAGAGAAGAAAAAACTCACAAAAAGACTACAGCATGCCAAGTACATGTCTTAGGCTAAAATAAATAAATTAATTAATTAAAAATATATATAATAATAATCATACTGACTACAAACCTCCTACCAAGCATCTACTGAGGGTCACTGTTATATTACTAGTGTACTTAAATGATAATTTAAAAATAAATGGAAGTACCTAATGGGTGACAGAGAAGACAAGGAACCAATGGCTTCCTGGATGATACGAAGTTTTTGCAGCACCCCAGAGCTTCCACGTACTTCAGCAACAAAGACCAGAACTCAGACGAACTTGAAGGGCAGCAAAACCCTTTGGACTTCAGTTTGCCTGTAGCTGTTGTGGTTACTAATAACATTCCACTGCCAGTGGAGGGGAGGCAGTCCAGAGCAGTGACAGGGTCTGAACACAAGTCCAGCAGTTGCTTGAGGACAGCTTGCAAGGTGACATCCATGCGGTATCTGGGCCCCAGTGAGAAGGGCAGCTTTGAGAGGACTTTAGATGGATCCAAAAGTGGGCTGGGCTTGCAACATGCATTGAAGTATACCCGAGTTCTGTAATCGCGATCTGTACCATAAAAAACAAAAAAAACACATACGTGGAAGTTCACAATTAATTGTCTTGACATCATATATCCCTTACCGGTTTGATCTGTTGAATTTCTTTGTGTCAAGCTGACCTCTAAAGTTTCTTCTAGTGACCTAAGTGGAGGCCTCCTTAATGATGAATGACCAAGATGAGCTGTGTAAAGGCAGAGACATGAGTGTTTTAGTTCATTCACAAGTAGAAAATACATCCATTGAATTACATGCATGCTTACTCAAACTTTTTACCCAAATTTGAATTTATCCCAACATTCCATAATGCACATACATTACAATGATTTCTAAACTTCATCAGTTTGACTCACAATCCATAGGCTGGCTGATGGACTGTGAGAGATTGGCCAGGTGAGCATTGGGCACAGCAGGATCTACTCTACTCCTCATGGTTGCCAGAGGACAGTCTTGGATTAGCCTGCCACAATATTACTCAATTTAATTCAAAATAAGCCAGGAATATTTCTTACCGTCCATGCATGCAGCTTTTGAAAAAAGAAAAATGCTATAGCCATTACAAACATAAAAGGCTTACTACTTTATCTTAACACTTTACCAACTAAACTGAACCATTGGTCGAGCAGCAGAGCGAGAACTGAAACTGTCATTTTATTGCACATCAAACTAGCGCCACATTAATTGCCATACCATAGCCTTGCCCCTGTGATAATTACCATAGAGGATTTCCCCTCACACTACGCGTGGTGATTAGTCCAGCTGGTCACAATACTATTAAAACTGCCATTAAATTACAGCACAAAAGAGCAAGTTGACCTAGTTGCTTGCTCACAACAACAGAAAGAGCCTATAGTTAACCCTCAGCATGCATGCGTGAGAGGGTTATAGTAGTCGTCCTGTCTGCCTGACACTATGATTTTGGAGATTACTGACAATTAACCGTTGATTTAGGTATGAACTTGCTCAGAACGACAATTTAAGGTGCTGGCACATAGCAACCTATTAGTGCACTGTTAATTTATCCAATTGAGCTGCCAAACCACTGAGTAGTAGCCTGTGGGTTGGGCTTAAAAAACAAGAGCACACAATCCCCGCCTACAACTCACAAATTATAGCCCTTAGGTCTCGCCCTTACAACTCCTGGCTTTTATTCAAAGCAGAGGCTCTTTGGGGGGGCTGTTATCTATAATTGTGGTTGTTGTGGTTGGTATGGCTAGCAGAGCAGCAAGGCAGAAGAAACGATTCCAGTAGAGGAGCATAACATGATAACATTGATATTTGAACGATACAATCTGTCAACAGTCATGTTTTGAATCATTCTAAATAGTATTCAGCATAAAGGTGAGCAAGTACAGTCTCATCTATGACTATGATAAAGTTGATCATTTTTTTCTAACTTGTCACAACTCACTGCAGCAGTGGTTCCTCCCTGTTCTCAGCTCCATAGTCCACTGCTCCAGCACAAGACTCAGCTGAAGAGACGACCATGTTAGATTCACTATCTTTTTTACGTTTCCTAGGAGAATGCTGAGTGGGCAATATGGAGCCTTTTCGGATGTTGCTGTGCTTTTTGTATTTTCGCTTGAAAGGAGGTGTGGCTACATTCTCTAAATCACTTGGCCTCTTGCGTTTATTAGTTGAAAATTTAATAGGAACGGCTCTGTTGCCCATGACAACCTTTACAGCTTTGCATGTGTTCATACTGCCCTCCATGTTGACATTAGAGTTACTGGTGTCACTCCCTGCAAGAAATGGTGCTTTACTACCATGTGCCTTTTCCATCTTCTCATCCCTCCTGTGTTTACCTGGAACATAACATAGTACTTAAAAAATTACTACATACATGTACTGTTTTCAGGATACAGAATCTTCATAACTATTTCATTGGGTCTTAAAACAGCGCTGAAATTAGCTAAACACACGGTAGAAGCAAAAAAAATTGTTTTCAGCACATCCCTGGGCTAGTCCAATACTAAAAAAAAAAAAAAAAAAAAGCAAAAAAAAAAAAAAAAGAATACATTGCATGGTAGATATAAGCCTTTCCTGCCAAGGCTATACTACATTTATTTAGTTCAATAAATGAAAACTGAGTATTCCCAGTAAGTAATCATTTTTCATCTTTTCTAAACATTCCAGTCTGCATACCTTTTTCAGTCCAACTGAAACTAGCACAACTATGATGGATATTTACAGTTTGTTTATGATGATACAAGGTGAATGGTTTTGTAAGTTAATGAATGTATCATCATCGCTAGCTATATGTCGTGCCATTTATTCTCAGCTGAACTGAAAAAGACAAAGCATGGAACTGTCTCAAAGGTAAGAAATTAAATTTACTACTGATTTAAGTTCACTATAATAATAATAATAATAAAACACTTTGTATCACAACTCCTCTTTCTAATATATTGTCTTAGGTAGTGCTCTCTGTTCACCTCCCCAACTAAAATTAGTTCCATAGAGCCCATAGTGATGGTATCAATAACTGGTAACAATCATTTGCAACATACGGGGCACATGAAGTTAATTTTAGCTCAAGCTATTAAATAACTGACAGCAATTCTTACCCGAAGGCAAGCTACTATAAACATAGAATTCCACATACTTACTATGCCCGTCAGAGGGTTGCTTCCATGGCTTCGGCTTAGTGACTGTCATGGACACCTACAGAGGGAGGGGAGGGGGAAAAGGGCAAGATAGTCATGGCTTCCTCCACACAGTGGGCTACAGGACTGCAGCTATATATCATTCTACCAGTAGCAGTGGACCAGTGGTTGCTAATTTTCAGCTCAAAATAGTGCATACAGTGTCACCAAAAAAGTTATGGATTTCGTTCCATAGTATGGCTATAAAACAGTAGTTGTTGTTTTTTAAAACCATAGCTACTGAGAGTACAACGAGGAGATGATACAGGGGAGGGTACAACGAGGAGATGATACAGGGGAGGGTACAACGAGGAGATGATATAGGGGAGGGTACAACGAGGAGATGATACAGGGGAGGGTACAACGAGGAGATGATACAGGGGAGGGTACAACGAGATGATACAGGGGAGGGTACAACGAGGGATGATACAGGGGAGGGTACAACGAGGAGATGATATAGGGGAGGGTACAACTAGGGATGATACAGGGAGGGTACAACGAGAGATGATATAGGGGAGGGTACGAGGGATGATACAGGGGAGGGTACAACGAGATGATACAGGGGAGGGTACAACGAGGAGATGATACAGGGGAGGGTACGAGGGATGATACAGGGGAGGGTACGAGATATGATACAGGGGAGGGTACGAGGGATGATACAGAGGAGGGTACAACGAGATGATACAGGGGACTGTCTAGTTCTGGTCCTTCAATAGCAAATTCATAATAGTTTGTCTAAGTTTCCATCTAACAATCTGTTTCATAGTCATGATGTCACCATTTTTTATGTGGCTAAACTGTTTCTATGCCTCTACAAATCCCCCAAGCGAAAAAATCTTGTATAAATCCCTGCCGAGCCTCTTCTAATTTCATCTTACCTTATCGTGCTTCTTAGGGCGACCACGCTTCTTCTTATTGAGTACTCCCAGCGGTAAACACAGCTCCCATACCCGGTTCACTTTACCGGCAGCCAAATGAAGCTCATCCGCCACCTCCCTGTTCGTCCTTCCACTTTTTCGCATAGCTACTATTTTCTTGGCTACTTTCATAGAAATTTTGATGTGGTGGATAATTCTCTTAAACGATTTCGATTGGGGGAGTTCGACCCCTGAAAATGGTCCGCTACCCGGAGAACTCATAACGTTCTGCCGAAATATCTCTTTGACAAAAAGTGGCAGAGTTTAATTCAACAGCTGCTCTCTCCTCACAACAACCACGTGCCGAAGTTACTATTAGCGCGCGCTAAAACTACTCCTTACCCACTTGTGATAAAATCTCTCGATTATCTCTGTTCGTGAACAATACAATTGGCAACCAGCCTAGCAACTAATTGTCCCATGAATGCTATCAAGTCTCATAGTTTACTTCCTGGTGTGCTAACCACGTCATTCAATTACTGAGAATTGAAAAAAATGAGCTACCAATCAATGCAAGCTAGACAAAAAATGGCCGAATTATGGAGGAGTTATATTTCACTTAATTTGCTTTTGTGTATGCGGCTATATGCAGCGCCTGGAAGTGCTCTGACTGGAATGAAGCTGGTAAGTATCTTTATTAGCCTTAGTTTGAAATTAACAGCAATTTTCAGAAGTCAAATACTTTTTCTTCGGTAATTATTTTGATTTGAAGTGTCCCGATAACAAGAGAAGCAGTGTGGTGAAGAAAAGCCGATTAACATAAGAAGGGTGAGATGTGTATATACTAGCTAAAGTAAGTTTATGATGCATTAAACTAATTTAAGGATTAGTGCTGGAGCTGCAGGATGTGCTGGGACTGGAGACAGATGTGCTGCTGGTTTCTTCTGATTTCTTATACTTCTTGACAGGAGGCCTTAGGCCAGTCAAGGAAGGGTCAGAAGCAATCAGATGCTCCTTCATGATGTACTTCAGCCTGTCAACTGCATTAGGTATGCCATGGTGGGTCCTTTCAAGTTTCATGAACTGTGCATGAATAGATTCGGCCCCTTGTTCGCCCATCAGGCCAGCACCAAGACGCCACTTCCGAAGCCATGGCATAACGTGCGATTCCATTATGTGCATCTTCGGCAGCACTGTGGCACGAGGAAAACTTCTTCTGTAGAAGGCCATGAAGGTATTGATGTCAGTTTCTAAGTACACACATGCATAATATCGTATTTGAGTAAACAAATTAACAAAATTTGCCGCTTATTGTGTTTACCTATCTGTTTTAAGTCAGAGTCTGTCAGCCTACGAGAGGAGTTGTAACCTTTGTGGCACAGACTGAAAAGAGTGAAAGCTTCACTGTACTTCTTTGCCACCTGGTCTGCCTCCACCTCAGCTAATGGACCGTGCTGAGTCCCAGCCTGCCTGATGTTGTTGACTAACACCTCAATGCTCTTTGGCTACATGAGTTGAAAGGTAAAAAATAATTGTATGTACTCTTTTATTTCTTACTTGGAGTAGTTTGTGCACATGGTTGCCAACAAAAGTGCCACCGTGATAAGCCTGTCTCATCACATTTAATTGTTGCAGGCTGTGATCCAGGGTGGAAAAGAAGACTCCACTTTTGTAATCGAAAGTCTTCTTCAGCCTGGCCTCCTCCTTAGATATCTCAATGGCCTATATATTGGAGTAAGTGAATGATGCAGTGTTGAATAAATAGAATATGTCATACTATATCTTGCATTCTTTTCTGTGTTGTGCACAACTCAATCTGGAGGTTATCCAGTATGGCTGGGTCAGAAACAGCGGACAGTGTCGCATAGGTGTGCATTTCTGACACTAGTCTGGAGTAGTCTGCTAGTGTTTGAGACTCCAACTTGAGTACGGACAGTTTGTGGAAACTGCTGGTACTCGCACTACCTGAGTTGCTGTCCACTGCCAGTCTGAAATCTGCTTCCTTGCAGCTATTCTCAAGCAATGTCCACAAACGGTCAAAAATACCCAGTGACAAGTGGAGCCCAGGTATGCACACCTATTAAATTACAGCAAAAAGTTAATTCTTTTTTAAGATGTATTGTAACACCTCACATGATCAAGTGGGATTTCAAAGATGACTTCACCAATGACATTGTTAAAATGCTTTGCCTGTTTCAGATCACCATGGCCAGAAGTCAAATACGATTGATGGTCAGCCTTCAGTGATTCCAAAGATCTCTCTGGAAAAGGACCACTCTGAGAGGGAGGTTCAGCAAGCTTTGAGCTTGTGATAAGGCACCACAAACAATTGTGGCGACCTGTTTAAGGTATTTCATTTTTATTGTATCAAAGTGTAATTACATGTTCTAACGTAATTTAAAGGCTGAACATACCACTGGCTCCGCTCAGCCCGTACATGCGACAGAGGTACTCATAGTCGCCGGAGTGAAACAATCGGAACTTGCAATTCCTATGAGGTAAGATTTAGACTAGAAAACTACGAGCAATACAAATAATCTTACTTTATTGGCATCCCTTGTGCTTCCACAACATGTTCCCTGTACATATTCAGGGCTATATGCAGATTTGTTGTGGTGTCATCAGTCTTGAATACCGACAGCAGGGTCGTGCGCTTCACGGAGTTCGGGTTGGTGGTATTCATGAGCTGAAGATTCAGCTTAAAGGTACCCTGCCCCTTATCTCCGCCAACCTTGATCCAAATCTCATCAGACGGGATTGCTCCATCATGCCATGTCAAACCTGAACTGGAGCTAGGTGTGTACGCATTCATATTTACATTTACTATTATTAATGATTTTCTACTCATACTTTTCATGCTTGTCCACCAAATTTGCAATGGCAGCAATAAATTTGGCTTGTAGACAAATGGCACCTCCCTTATTTCATCCCTGCCACCGTTCAGAGCAAAAGTGAAAGCTCCTTTTTCCGCAACCAAATCATCGCCAGTGATGTCCCTTGCCATTTTTCGTTGTTGTCCTTCACTTGCCATCGACACATTGAAGGTTTTAAACCACCTATGTTGGATTTGGTAAGATGTTTAATGATTCTGATAATTTTTTTCACAAGTGTAAATTACTCTCTCCCAATTATTTTTTATTTATTTTATTATATTTTTATTATAAGTTATACAGCTAGTTGTATTCACTTTCTTGCTTTAATTTTTAAGGGTTTATTGTTACCGGCGAAGTATTCGAAGTTTGGTCCAGGGAATACCAAGGTCGGCTTTCATGGCAAGTGAGTGGTCAACAGGAACAACAACTGGAAGCTGTGCACTTTGGATGATGTCTTCCCTCTCTGACTTCGAGATTGCCTGGAGCTCTGCTGCAAACTGCTCACTGGAGTCCCCACCACTAGCAATCTGCCGAACGGCGCTAAGAAAATCACTTCTTCGGCCAACGGTGCTCCTGCTTGCTGATGCTGTGGTTACTCTGCATTGAGGAACTTGTATCAAGGTTATAGGCTATATTTTTTTAATCAAAAATTAAATTAATAAAAATGTTACATTAGGATTTGACTTGCCTGACCACTAGTCGGCACAGAAATCACTCCAGCAGTTGAAGAGCCTTCATCCTGACTAATGATGCGTCTCACCAAGTGTTGTGCTGTTCTAAGCTCTGCTGGGGTTGCAGGTGATGTGGAAGGCTTGTCAAGCACATCCCTAAGGGTCACTTTGGAGGGTGAGTTCATTATTGCACAGTGACTCCTACAGTTACCAGCAAGATGCAAACTGTACTCCTCCAGCTTTACAGCCCTGCTACAACGAATGCAGGACAGCAACAGGTCTTTGAGCAAAGACAGCAAGAGAGGTGAGGGAGGATTGATAGTGGTACTGTTCAGCGAGTGCTCAGTGCAACAGGGACAATCTAAACTGTATGTGCTTTGTATTGTCCTGCAGCAACAGTCTGAGCAAACTGCATTGCCACATGAGAGCAGAACTGGCCGATACACCGTGTTATCACAGATGGAGCATACAAGTTTCTTGCTCAATGAGGTGGGAATGAATTTTGGACTGGGATCTTCAGGCAGTGGAGCTGCTGCAATTGACTTTACGTAAGTTATTACAGCCCTAGGAGTCTCTCCACTCATCCTGCCTTTGTTGCTAGGGCCTTTGGCATTGTGACCACCACCTTTGGACACCTTAGTGAAGTGTAAGCAAACCTGGAATATTAAGAGAGGTGAGTGAAATTTTTAAATATTTTTAATGTGCTGATTTTTATTTTATTTTAGTAATTTCATTGTAGAATTAATTAACTTCCTAGATGCAGTGTAACTTGAGAAGGGATGGCAGACTGGTGGGAATGAGGTTAAGCTGAATAGCATTCAATAGATAAAGCATTGGCCACCCAGTGATAACTTCAACCTTCAGTTAGGATATTGGTTCACTCATTGACTTAGTAATAATTTCTAATTTTTATTTTTGTATTTATTTTTTCTTACTTCACAGTCCTCTTCCTGGTGTGATGACCATTCCTTAGGGACAATGGCACGGAATGGAAATCCATCTTTTTTGGATTTCTTGGCTGAGGAGATTTTTGAGCGGCAGAGATGGCAGAAGAACTGAGGCCAGATGTGATGATCTCTCTCCTTGGAGTTGTCAACTCCTACAATAGCTGACAGGTCCTCAGAAGCCTCTGCACAAGAGTAGACAGGCTGTGCCTTTCCTTTTGATTTATTCAGCCTTTTCCCACACACTCTACAGTGTTTCGTTAACTGTACTGTGTGAAACTCCATCATCTAGCAGTATATATTATGTGTGTGTTTTGAATGATTTTTTTTTCTTTTAGAAATGTATTTGACTCTTATGCTAGACATGATGAGATTAACTAATCTATTTGCTATTGACTCACATGTGTGTCAATTGCTGAAGCACTTCCTGACCAGCTGGGGAAGCCTCTCAAATACTGTGGCTATTCAGACTAATTGACTAGTGGTTGCTCCACGTGGAATGATTAGATGCGCACTCCGTTCCAAGGGACAGTACCCTTGCGTAATACAATGGGAATGGGACATAGAAGTGCAAGGAGTATGTGAATGGAATTGGAACTGAATTATTCTTGCCTCGGTCTGGTAAAATCCCGCCCAGAGGAAGCCATAATTTGTCTTCTTCCCCAGTACACGGTCATGAATAATTAATGAGCATACCGGAATTACCCCGCGCATCTTTTTAACCGTGCTAAGTGCCCAACAAAAACTGCCGTGGTCTGGTGTCAGCCCTATACACCAACTTGTACTCCACAGCAGGATTCTTGCGTGGCCAATGAAATGATTCAACGTCATATGTAGCTTACGTAATCGATCATACGCGCGTGCTATGAAAATTTGCCATTTGGCGAGCTAAAAATTTTAATCTGCAAGCAACATGAACAAGAAACAACTGGATGAAGTTACTTCAGCAGCTGTCGATGCTGCAAAATCTCTAGGGCATTCAATCAAGAAGGAGCAGCTTGAAGTGATAGTGAAGTTTGTTTTGGGAAGAGATGTTTTTGCTGTCTTGCCGACTGGGTATGGCAAAAGCCTTTGTTACCAATGCTTGCCAAGAGTGTACAACCACTTGGGCCACACTGCTATTATTATTGTCATTTCACCACTGATAGCCATCATGAAGGACCAGGTAACTGCTAACAGTTCTTCTAGCTAACATATCTGCTAGCTGGCCATGTAATATTATGAAATAGGTGAAAAGGTTTAATTCCCAAGGCATTTCTGCTGCTCTCATGTCAGGAGCTGAGGAGAATATTGAGGTCAAAAAAGGAGTTCGTGAAGGGAATTATGATGTTGTCTTTTTCACCCCTGAATTACTGATTGGCAGCAAGAGATGGAGAAGTGTCCTCACAAGTGAAATGTACACACAGCGATTGAAAGGCCTAGTTATAGATGAAGCTCATTGTGTAAGCAAATGGTCAGTATGCTATATTACTCTTATCTAATTTTAAAGATTGCTATGGTTTTAGGGGTGATACTTTTCGTAGAGTACTCAGTCGAGTAGGGGAAGTGCGGAGCTTGTTACCCAAGGGTGTGTGTGTAATGGCACTTACAGCTACAGCCACAAAACAAGTAAGGCAAGCAGTAATCCGTACTCTTGGGATGAAAACTCCCCACATTATTGCCTACTCTCCCTGCAAGAAAAACATCATGTATGCTGTGAGTACCTTTAGTAGCCTTGAGCAATCATTTGAACCTTTTATCACTCGGCTACGAAATGACCGGACAGAATTTCCAAGAATGATTATATATGCAAGGTCGTTTGACATGTGTTCAAACATCTATCTGTACTTCAAGAATGAGTTGGGTGAAGATTTTACTGAGCCCTCAGATGCACCTGATCTGTCACGATTTCGTCTGGTAGATATGTACACAAGTATAATAGAAAAGGAGCACAAAGATGGCATACTTGATTTATTCACAAAGGGAAGTCACCTGAGAGTAGTTATTGCCACAATAGCTTTTGGTATGGGGGTGGATCTACCTGATGTGCGCCAAGTGGTTCATGTTGGCACTCCAGATGACATTGAGTCCTATATTCAGGAAACTGGACGTGCTGGCAGGGACGGTCTTCCCTCATTGGCACTGTTGTTACATGGCAAAGAGAACTCTCACCAGCTTACCAAGTCTATTAAGGACTATAAAAGTAACCAAGATGTATGTAGAAGGGACATTTTATTTGGAGACATGGATAATTATACACATATAGATCTAGGAACATGTTTGTGTTGTGATATATGCATGAAGAACTGTTTGTGTGGAATGTGTGAAAGTGAGCATAGTTTGTTTATCTTTGTTTAACAGATACTTTTAAAAATTTAATTTGCTTACTGACTAACAATGTATTTGATGATGATGATGATGGTACATTAGCTATGAGCAGTGCGAACAATTTTCTTGAGTCGATTGACCATCCAATCTTGTAAGTCACAAGTTGGCTTAGCATGTAGCAAATCTTTTGGTGATGAAAAGCTAGTGTGCTTCCTCTGGTCAACTAAGCTAAAGACTTTATACTTCATAAGTTCACTCAACACTTCTTCGATGTCTTTACTCATTTTCGCTCTCTTGTGGGCTCCAGACACATTTTTTACATTAGTTTCTTCATCATACTGTTGCAATAAAGGTGCAATAGTACCAATGGCCTTGCCAACCCGCTCAACTGCTTGTTCAGTTTTGTTTGCACCAAGTGCTCTTATTGCATCTTTTGCTATGCGATTGAGATGCTCCATATAGAGGTCGCAGGGTATATTTCTCCCTGGAACACCATGAGTGTTGATGAATCGTGACCAAAGCAATTGGCTAGCAAGCCGAGGAGGAAGGGTTAGGTCTTGGTGCAACATATTGAGAACTTCACAGGAGTAGTTTGTACGTCCTGTGCCATAAAATATTGGCAATAAGTAGCGCCAACACCTAAGTACACGTGTACCGTCCCCCTCCTTCACTGCATCACGATACTCCAAGTAAAAACAACCCGATCCCAGGATTCTCTTCGAATAGCTCAGTGTAGCATCCTTTCCTACGGGGAATTCTTCGAAGAAGGAAAATTCGACAAATTTCTCAATTACTTCACCACATACATCATCCAAAACTTTCAAGCGAGTCTGGTCATCCCTCATCCACACCTCATCAGGAGTTTCCCCAATGGCTGTATTAGGCTGTGGAATTTCATCGATTGACTTCATCTTGAGTACCTTCATTGCAGCTGCTACAATAAAGGCAGAAATCACGACCAAGAAGAAATCTTCGCATGCATTAAAATCCTTTGTAGGATCTGAAACAACATTGCTCCTGCCCAGCCTGTTTCTCAGCTGAAACAGCGTGCCATGCTCCCCTGCTGAAGAAGTTGAGTAGTAGTGCTTCCATAAAACCTTAATAATTAGATAGGGTACTAATAATTAAACAGTAGCTATAATTACTCCTGAAACACTTACTCCTAAAAAGTTCATTTTTGTGTGCCAGTCTTCAGCCACAGGTATAATGCCTTCCATTCTGTTAGAGGGATCATCATCACTCACTTTCGCCTTCTTTGCTCCTCTAATGCGTGCTGCAGTTAGCTGATCTCCTCCAAATAACACTGGACTAAACTGCGCCTTGGTAATGTGTACAGTTTCATCACGGCTGGGTATCAGCTGTTCCTCCTCAGACCTAATAACTGGAACATACTGGTGCAAATACTTCACAATCTCTACCATCTCCTCTCCCTTGTTTTCATTCTTTGGTAGGATGCCAAGGGGGACCTGCAGTCAGTGCAAAAAAAAATGGGCTAGAAGGACAATATAGGTATTCATGTGTCTATATGCAACAATGTCATAATTAATGCTCAACAACAATTTTAGCAGTGTTAGTGACTCAGCAGTATACAGTGTATACAAATTGACAGGCTGACACTTACACATGCAATGTCATGCCAATGATGCCACCAATAATTAGCTAACACAGCATTTTACCCACAATACAGTCATGACCACATATTCTATTTTAAGCCTATAGACATCAACACTTCCATACAATGTAAATACTCAAAAGAACTAGTGGAGAGAGGTGTTGATGTGCAAGAAACAGACACAAAGAGGCACTTACTGTATCTGATTTCTTTGACATTTCATCATAGTAAGGATGTTGAATATGCCAGGTCACAATGCCATCAAAGGTTGCTCTAAAAAATGGCAAAAAGTCGCACAGAACCCTTGAAATAAGAACTTTAAAGTTCTTTCTAAGAGCCTCCTCATCTTCCAATGATGGAAGAAGCAATAATGCCTGTGCACAATTGCTCAAATTAACTGCAGATGGAACTTCACTAGGGAGCTGGGAAAAATCCACTCGATCTGCAGCTGCGTATGAGTGGAAGTAGTGAAATGAGGCTGCCTGGGAGTCTGTTCTGATGTATCTGTGCCGGACAGTTTTGTCGATGTTGTCTCCACACAGGCGGTAGAAAGTTGGCTGACACTGTATGTTGACTTGCTGACTTGGAATGGGTGAGGGTTGGGGAGTGTGAGAACCACTAGGAACTTCGGATTCCTCAACATCAACAGATTCAGCTTCCTCTTCATCATTGTTGACTGGCTGACTTGGAATGGGTGAGGGTTGGGGAGTGTGAGAACCACTAGGAACTTCGGATTCCTCAACAACAACAACAGATTCAGCTTCCTCTTTATCATCGCTCCAGTACTCTTCATCAGATGTAATTGGAGAAACTGACCTCCATGAACTGTCAGAGTCGGAATCCAATTCTGAATCTGATTCATCTGATTCTAGTTCTGGAGACTCACTTGTACCTGAGACGTCATGGTACTGGCATGTTGTCAACCCAGAAGTTCCCTATAGTATATATAACATATTTTGCTATAGCTAGTATGCACATTATCAACTGGTAGCTCTGCAGGTATTTTTTTACCTCCGAATTTTTCATCTGGTCTACTATGGCATGCTTCCAACTCTTCACTCTGGCATCATGATTCTCGCCTATCTTGTCCAACAACCGTAGTAAAGAGGAGTAGGACACAGTGATGTTCAGTGGCTGCAAACGCTGATACACCTACACATTAAATTAACACAGAATTTCAAATATAATCACTATTACATTATTATATTAACCTGCTTAGAACAGTGGCCTGAATATAAAATCAAAGAAATGATTTTTTGCAGCAAGTTGATTGTAGGGTTGCGATGTTTGAGGATAAGGGCGAAGCACATGACAACAACGATATCCTGGTTCATCCTCTCTGTTCGCGTTGTAGTAGCAGCATTCAGAACCCTCAAAAGCAGTGGTGCATGTGTCTGCAATTCCAGTTTAACTGGTTGCCATCTGAATCCATAAATACTCTCCTTTGACTTGCAAAGGAGAGCAGACTGCATTTTCGTTGAAGCAATTGTCCTGACCTCCTCTCTAATTGACCTACACACTATGGCTACTATGTGATCGTAGCTCTCTCGGTTTTTCATGCACTCATCAGCTATGGCTTTGGGGCTTTTTCTTGCCACTGCTTTTCCCAACCGCTTGCGATGAGGTGTCAGCAAATACGATTTTGGATTTGCATAATTGACATGAACCTATAGTAATCAATTCATTTAGTAATGCAGCTTTATTGCAAGTAAAAACTTACAGCAACATCTGGCGAAGAAGAAGTAGGTTGTTGTGGAGCTGGAGGGATTAAGAGAGGGTCCATTCTTGGTCTCTTGGCCAAGTTGGGTGCACTACTACAACTCCCATGGTCCTGAGTGATTACTGTCATGGCATGAACCAACTTCTTGGTAATCTCCTTCGTTAGATCCCAAAATCTCTCATAGGCCAGAAAACACTTCCTACACATCCACACATCTTCCATATCACAACTTTTGCCAATCACATCCAAAAATTGCTTCCAGGAGTTCATAACGATAGTTGAGTTGTTGACACTCCTTCTGCCTCCTTTATCCAGCCTACTACCACAGCCACAGCAACTGGACAGAGAAGCCATGGTCAGCAAGTTTGCAAGACAAGAAGTTGTGCAGTAAGCGAAATAATCGTACGCGGATATTATTATAATAAGCCCAACCCCTATTAGGGATCATGAATATCATTATGACGTCACATCGCGTGACATTTTTCTTGTGCGCCAGTACAAGTTGGTGTATAGGGCTGACACCAGACCCTCTCGCGCGCTACGCGCGCTCGTGGGTCTGCGACGCCAGACTATAGCCATGCCTCATAGCCTAAGCTAGCCCATTTGTGTTCTGCTTGCTTTCCTGTATAGCCTGCTGGGTAGACGCTGTCCACCCCTTGTTCTCTGGTGACGCTATCATCTGCGTTGGTTACCAGCTGGTTCAACGCTGTCGCCCTGGTAACTGTGACGCTGTCACCTAACCGCTGTGGTTTTGGGTTGACCCACTGCTTGGAGGTGATGCTGTCGCCCTGGTAACTGCTTTCGGGTTGACGCTGTCCACCCACTGCTTGGAGGTGACGCTGTCGCCCTCCACTTTGTGAGATTGCCGCTGTCCCCACCTTCCAGTCCCTTTCCTTGTGACCTATGCTACCCCCCCTAATGGGTTTGATTATTTGGAGTAAGGCTCCCAACTTCTCCTGTATCTGTATCAGATACCCTACCCCAAATAATACTATCCCCTTAATTAATTAATTTTTTAATTTTAAGCTAATACCAAAGTGAATGTGAATGGACAATGTGTGATATGTGTAAATGTTGGGGTATAGTACATGACCTGGGCTATTGTGACAGTAATCGTGATAGCGAGGTAAGCTGTTGACGAGGTGTACGTATATATCTGCAGTACGAGTCACTCTTCCACCAACCCAAGATCTGAATGGTAGCGTCACTAACCCCATTGGCTTCTGCTGTTGTCGCCGCTCCGATTCTGAACGAGTGTCCCGAGTATCGTGTTGCATCTACTCCTGCCTTAGTCAGAGCCAGCTTGACCTGATCCACTAGTCAGGGCCTGGTAAGTAGAGATCCGTCCTGCAGTCTAAATAGAGGTCCATTGTCCACTCCTCTTACTGACAAGTATCTCAACATGGCCACCATAGGACAGAGAGTGTTATAAGTCCTACCTATATAAAGCTCAACCTCAGCTCGTGACTGATCAGTCTTGGAGACGTTTAGCCGAATACGTAGTGTGGTGGGATTCTGTTGGCAGTCCACTGCTACGTCCATTGGACCTCTGGGTCAAAGGGGACTCCTGCTGGTACTGTCAGTTCTCCTGACTGCATGAACGCAAAGAATCCCAAGCAGTGTGACGAACGGCTGATAGGTAGGATCTTGCTGTTGTGTGGCAGACTCGCTGTGACAGGTGTGCCACATACAGAAGCAGCAACTGCTCTGTTGCTGGCAGCGCTGGTATGCCCAGGCTGTCACAAAACGCTACATACAACCTCTGTGCCACCTGGTAGGCTCGCTGTGAGCTGGCTGCTAGGCTGTCCTGGACGAGGCTGTCAACAATCCCCTCCAGGCGGGCAACAACCAGTTCTGGTGGTTCAGCGTTGCAGATAAAGTTCGTCCGGCACGCCTCTAGTTGGGTCAAGTCACTGGTGTTGTGTACATAGCCATTCGGTCTGATCTCTCTGGCTCTCTTTCCTGTGTGTGAGTGCTGTCAGTGAACTCTGTGATAACTGGTGCGTGCATAACTCGAGAGTATAAATAATTTGGGGCATCTTCCTGGATGCAATCAATTTCCTGGTCAATACATACATTGGACTGTTCTGGTGGTTGTGTGTGTGGTGATTGTGTGTGCGTGGTGATATAGTTTTGTTCAGTTCGCCTCCTCTCCCCCCTCACGTCGAAAGGGGCGGGTGGGCCTGGACGGCTCCCTCCTCTGGCTGGCTCCCGAGGGGCAGTTCGCCTCCCTATGCTGTCCATGACAAGACAGACAAACGTGGCGATATGTACATGCCGGACTTCGACAGTTCCAATGTCTGCCCCTGGGCCTGTTGGAGTCCCTGCATCTGTTGGCCTAGGTTCAAGGTGCCTGGACCTGTCCTTAGGCTCTGCAATTGGGGGTTGAGCCTTGGTAGGCCTTCCAAGTTCAGCCCTGGGGGGAGCGTCCCCCTGTGCCTGAAGGTGTGGGGCCGCCTTGGAGTTGGGACTGAGTGGCCCCTGCTGGCCATGGACTAAATGCACCAGTTAACCCTAATCCTTGGTGCATGCTTGGTACTGCGCTTTGTAGCAATGTCTGCTGCTGTGTGACCCGCTGGGTCCCTTGCTCAACCCCTCTAACTGCTGAACTCCCTGCCCATTGTGGCTCACCTCCTGTGTCTGTCCTGCTAGGAGCAATAGAGGGGGAGACTCGGGTTGGGCGGTCACGGAGCTCGTCCATCAGACTTCTCAGCTCAGCGGTAATCGGTCCCACAGCAGACCTTACTGAGGTGTCCACCATCCCTTGCACGACTTCCAGTACTTCTTTCTGCTGTCGAGTCGGGCTGTCCCTTCGTGAAGTCTTGTCTGGTAATCGGGTACACCTAATACACAAGCCTTCTGCAAGAACATTACACGCAATAGGTAATGAAAACTGAAACTCCTCTACCCTGTTCTAATTTGCTGCAATCGTTGCGCTGCCATCTGCTCTTATCTTCATCTTGTGCATGAAATTCTCACATAATATACACGCGCGCCCGATGCACAACCGCCCTGTGCGTGCTCACTCAACCGCATCCGCTCACACTATAATTGGCGAGCGAGCGTAGCGAGCGTATGGCAAGCGGATAGTAACATAATTAATACGTACGTTTGTACGTCCTTAAACGTGCTTTTCAGTGCAAAACGTACCAGTTTAGCTGAGAAGAAGGCTGTTGGAATGGGTTTGTCAGAGTAATGTACGTGTTTGAGGGACGTACGTGTTTAATAAGACGTACGTGTTTAATAAGACGTACGTGTTTATGCGACGCACCGGTACGTGTTGTTAGAGAGGTACGTCTTTGAGGGATGTACGTGTTTGAGAGTCGTACGAGTATGAGAGACGTACGTGTTTGAGAGACGTACGTGTTTGAGAGACGTACGTGTTTCAGAGATTTACGTGTTTGAATAAAGTCGACGTGTGCTTTCGTGTATAAGAGTTGTACCGACCACGTACTTTAACTGTTCCTTACTAATATCGAATGTGGTCTTCCTGGTTGCCTTGAGCTATGAACTGGGTGTAAATGATAAGCCAAGGGTGGCCTCTGAGATAAATTAGCATCAAGCACTCCTTCATACTCCTCCCAACTTCTTAAAATGGTCCTAATGGCACCCACTAACCCCCCAACAGATCTGCAATAATCTTCCAATCCGGAAACACCACGGATATTATCGAATAAATCAGGGCACACGATAATTACAAACTCTAGTCTTTCGATAATGTAGTCCGTATAATCACGGTTGGCCAGAAACCGTATTGTCTCTCAGCTTGATCAACTAACCGGAAAACTTCATTGAAGAAAGCTTCTACCATTAGTAAGGAACAGTTAGAGTACCTTCGTTCTCTTGGTTTTCACTGGAATGAGATTTCCATTTTACTTGGAGTTAGCAGGATGACCATTTATAGGTAAGTAAATTGACATAGCAAGAATCCTTATGAAGTTTCTGTAGCCTGATGCAAGGGAGATTTGGCCTTTTAGAAAGTACCTGATATTTTTATATTCTATTGGCGGACTAATCACACAGGCAATACTACATAGTACCTATTCAGCTCCACCATTAATACTAGGAAAGGCTATAAATAGTACATATGGCTTAAAAGTCCAAATTTGGCAATAAATAGGCATGGCTTGTTATAAAATGTGTCCACTATGTGCACTGACTGCTCGTGTACAACAAAAATTGAATCATTATCCTGCATGTAGTCATGTTAAGTACTACTTAGTTTTATTAATTTTTTATGGTATTTGTAGGCGAAGATTAGAATATGGATTAGTTACTAATCCTAATTCTGAAGTTGATGACCAGGAGTTGATATCAGCAATTAGGCTAATCAGAGAAGATGCTCCATTTTCTGGTACAAGTATGGTAATAGGCAGTCTTCGAGCCAATGGCATTTTAGTTACAAGGGAACGAGTGCGTCAGACCCTGAGAAATCTTGATCCTCTTGGTACAGCATTGAGATGGCCAGCAGGTGCCACAAAAAGACATCCATACTGTTCCAGGCCCAAATTCTTTGTGGCACATTGGTATGTTGAGGTTGTGTTAAATTAGCTAGAATTTTTTTAATACATGACTCTAGACTGTAACTAGCTACAATGCACTTCTCCAGGATTTTACAATTCCTGCTGAATTGTCATGGCTAGTGGCCCAGATTTTAATAGCTACTTCTTGTGATCTGTGTACTAAATTAATTTTTTTCTTTTGCAGATTCTCACAACAAGTTGATTCGTGGCGAATAGTCACTCATGGGGCCATTGATGGCTATAGCAGACTAATTACTTATTTATGTGCATCAACCAACAATGAAGCAAAAACAGTTTATGAGCTGTTTCTTTTAGCTGTTCATAAACATCAGCTACCATCTAGAGTCCGTTCTGACCAAGGAACAGAAAATGTATTAGTTGCACAACACATGATTGAGAAACGTGGAGCTGAGAGGCATAGCATGATTACTGGATCTAGTGTTCACAATCAGCACATAGAGAGACTCTGGAGAGACATGCACAAAAGTATCACAATTCTTTTTTACAAACTGTTTTACTTTCTGGAGCACCACAGCTTACTACATCACCTCAATGAGCGTCTTCTATGGGCATTACAATACGTGTTTGTACCACGAATCAACCGCTGTTTGCAGCAGTTTGTGAATAGCTGGAATAACCACCCAATACGTACAGCATGTCATAAATTCCCACAACAATTGTTTACAGCTGGTTGTTTACTCTGCAAAACTCGCAAATTTCTGCCCTAGATTTCTTCCATTCCGTTGACAACTTCTATGGTGTCAATCCTGATGGCCCCATCCCACTTATGATCAAGGTGTATCTGTGCCAAGAACCAGCATAAGTTTTTTAGACACACCGACATACAGCAACTAAGGAGAAGAGTTGATCCATGTGGGATATCTGAGAACTATGGAATCAATTTATATGAAGAGACTCTTGAATTTATTTCAACTTTAACACCAATTTAAACTCAAACTCAGTTCCAAACCATTTCAATAGTAGTAAAAGAAATTGTAATTTTTATTTTTATTATGAATGCATATTTGAGTAATGAAAGCACAATCTTAGAAAATGGAATGTTAGGTTAATAGAAAGACAATACAATGAGTGTTAGATACCATCCATACGCCATGAGAAACTGTCACTTGTCATGCCCAATACATTGCTGAATTCTGCACGAAAATCTTCATAATTAATATAAGATGTAGGTAGCTCCAAAATACTGTCACATGTTGTGCTATAGGACGCCGTCCCAATCCACTCAAGCCATTAAACTCAACCTTGATAGTAGGCACAATACACACACTTGCTCCAGTGACAAAGCGCAAAAAAAGACTTAATTCATTGACTTTCATATTTCCTATCATTATCTTGAGGTAATCGGCAACACGAGATTCCAGATCGTTTGCTGGAGGACAGACTTCCAACATTGAAAGAACCTTGCAAGGATCAACTGATAGGCCATAGTATAAAGCATGTATATCTGAAGCATTCAGATTATTCCAAAAATCTTTATGAGTACAGCTCTCAAATACGTACGTCTTTAAACACGTGCGTTTCTCAAACACGTGCGTTTCTCAAACACGTACGTTTCTTATACTCGTACGTCCCTGAAACACGTACGTCTCTCAAATACGTACTTCTCTAACACGTACCGGTGCGTCGCATAAACACGTACGTCTTATTAAACACGTACGTCCCTCAAACACGTACATTACTCTGACAAACCCATTCCAACAGCCTTCTTCTCAGCTAAACTGGTACGTTTTGCACTGAAAAGCACGTTTAAGGACGTACAAACGTACGTATTAATTATGTTACTATCCGCTTGCCATACGAGCGAGACACTTACAGGGGTAACACAATCGAAAATCGGGGATGTTTGTTTATTGGCGAGCGAGCGAAGCGAGCGAGCAACTCTAAGATGTAGTCTATGAAAATCCTGAATACGTCTTTTTTGAATACGTTCATTTTTTTTTTGAATACGGTACGTCGTCGTTTAAACGCGCGCGCATTCCAGAACTTCACTCGCTCGCCCAACCAATGCTACACGTGCATTTTCTAGATGTAGTTGGCGAGCGAGCGAAGCGAGCGAGCAACTCTAAGATGTAGTCTATGGAAATCCTGAATACGTCTTTTTTGAATACGTTCATTTTTTTTTTTTAATACGTACGTCGTCGTTTAAACGCGCGCGCATTAGAGAACTTCGCACGCTCGCCTATGGAAATCCTGAATACGTGGTCGTTTAAATACGTGGTCGTTTAAATACGTGGTCGTTTAAATACGTGGTCGTTTAAAAGCGCGCGCTCATTCCAGAACTTCGCTCGCTCACCCAACCAATGCAATTGAAAGTGTCAACATTTCTCCAGAAGGAGTACCATTCTTTACCCTTTACCAATTGTTACTTTATCATGAGGAGTACCATTCTTTACCCTTTACCAATCATCATTTCCCCCTTTACATGTCATTACATATTCTACTACTAATAATGAGATGTGAATTCAGATTTGGCAACCTGCAGGAAGAAAACCAATGCAAATTCAAATCAAACGACCCCAATGCAATTGAAAGTGTCAACATTTCCCCAGAACCTCCCTCGCCCAACCAATGCTACACGAGCATTTTCTAGTCTATGGAAATCCTGAATACGTCTTTTTTGAATACGTTCATTTTTTTTTTAATTGGCGAGCGAGCGTAGCGAGCGAGACACTTACAGGGGTAACACAATCGAAAATCGGGGATGTTTGTTTATTTATTTATTTATTTATTTATATATATGGACGTACGTATGTCATTTCGTACTTTGACCCTCGCGTTTTTGTGTTAGTTATGTGGTCGACCCCGTCCCAAATTGCACTAAACAGAATCCTCTGGTTTATCGATCAGTACCCCTATCACCCTAGAAATTGAATTGTTTACCTTTTGAATTCTTTTGCGGGTGCAGTTTTTCTATTCGAGTTAGTGGCGGTGGTAAGTCAATGCGCTCTTTGTCATGGTTATAAGCCGTGCGCAACAGTATTTACTTGAAAATACATTGTCCACTAGACTACTTGCAAGGTAAGTCTGTGTAGGTGCATGTCCGTTGTGTCAAAGCATGTGGTGACAACCACTACTTAGCTAAAGAATATCACAAGAAAACTTTGAAATAACGTGTATTTGTTTTGTTGTTTTTTCCCCCCTTCAATTCAGCAGTTGCAGAGGGAGTTGTAACTATGGCACTGAAATCCCTTTACCCTGTATGCTAAATAAAAAAAAACTGGACCTTATCAGTAGCTTCAGTGTTAGAAGTCAAAATCATTCATATAAAAATAGTATAGTCTTTAGGCTCGCTCGCCATTTGTGCTCAAGCACACCACTAGTACGGTTACGTCGTCGTTTAAACGCGCGCGCGATTCCAGAACTTCGCTCGCTCGCCTCGCCCAACCAATGCTACACGAGCATTTTCTAGTTGGCGAGCGAGCGTAGCGAGCGAGACACTTACAGGGGTAACACAATCGAAAATCGGGGATGGTTTGTTTATTTTTATATATGGACGTACGTATGTCATTTTTGTACTTTGACCCTCCGTATTTTTGTGTCGCTCGGCGTTCGACCCCGTCCCAAATTGCACTAAACAGAATCCTCTGGTTATTCGATCAGTACCCGTATCACCCTAGAATTGATTGTTTACGTACAGTTTTGAATTCTTTTGCGGGTGCAGTTAAAACTTGAAAACTTGAGGGACTTCCATTTCTATTCGAGTTAGTGGCGGTGGTAAGTCAATGCGCTCTTTGTCATGGTTATAAGCCGTGCGCAACAGTATTTACTTGAAAATACATTGTCCACTAGACTACTGCCAAGGTAAGTCTGTGTAGGTGCATGTCCAGTTGTGTCAAAGCATTGTGTGTTACAACCACTACTTAGCTAAAGAATATCACAAAGAAAACTTTTAAATAACGTGTATTGTTTTGTTGTTGTTTTTTTTCCTTCAATCAAGCAGTTGCAGAGAGTTGTACTATGGCACTGAAATCCCTTTACCTGTATGCTAAATTAAAAAAACTGGACCTTTTTCAGTAGCTTCAGTGTTAGAAGTCAATAAGATAGTATAGTTCTTTAGGCTGCTCCCATTTGTGTCAAGCACACCACTAGTTTATTTATTTATTTGTATATATGTTTGGACGTACGTATGTCATTTTGTACTTTGACCCTCGCGTTTTTGTTGTTAGGGTGGTCGACCCCGTCCCAAATTGCACTAAACAGAATCCTCTGGTTTATCGATCAGTACCCGTATCACCCTAGAAATTGAATTGTTTACCGTTTTGAATTCTTTTGCGGGTGCAGTTCAAACTGACAAACTTAAGGGACTTCCATTTCTCTTCGAGTTAGTGGCGGTGGTAAGTCAATGCGCTCTTTGTCATGGTTATAAGCCGTGCGCACAGTATTTACCTGAAAATACATTGTCCACTAGACTACTGCGAAGGTAAGTCTGTGTAGGTGCATGTCCAGCTGTGTCAAAGCATTGTGTGTTACAACCACTACTTAGCTAAAGAATATCACAAAGAAAACTTTTAAATAACGTGTATTGTTTTGTTATTGTTGTTTTTTCCTTCAATTCAAGCAGTTGCAGAGAGTTGTTACTATGGCACTGAAATCCCTTTACCCTGTGCTAAATTTAAAAACTGGACCTTTCAGTGTTAGAAGTCAATAAAAATAGTATAGTTTCTTTAGGCTCGCTCGCCATTTGTGCTCAAGCACACCACTAGTTTATTTATTTGTATATATGTATGGACGTATGTATGTCATTTTGTACTTTGACCCTCGCGTTTTTGTGTTAGTTATGTGGTCGACCCCGTCCCAAATTGCACTAAACAGAATCCTCTGGTTTATCGATCAGTACCCGTATAACCCTAGAAATGGAATTGTTTACCGTTTTGAATTATTTTGCGGGTGCAGTTAAAACTTGAAAACTTAAGGGACTTCCATTTCTATTCAAGTTAGTGGCGGTGGTAAGTCAATGCGCTCTTTGTCATGGTTATAGGCCGTGCCCAACAGTATTTACTTGAAAATACATTGTCCACTAGACTACCGCGAAGGTAAGTCTGTGTAGGTGCATGTCCAGTTGTGTCAAAGCATTGTGTGTTACAACCACAACTTAGCTAAAGAATATCACAAAGAAAACTTTTAAATAACGTGTATTGTTTTGTTGTTGTTGTTTTTTCCCTTCAATTCAAGCAGTTGCAGAGAGTTGTTACTATGGCACTGAAATCCCTTTACGGTGTATGCGAAATTTAAAAACTGGACCTTATTTTCAGTAGCTTCAGTGTTAGAAGTCAAAATCATTCATATAAAAATAGTATAGTCTTTAGGCTCGCTCGCCATTTTGTGCTCAAGCACATCACTAGTATAATTTAACTTCATTAAATAACCATACATTTTGCATTGACAGATTGATTAAAAAAAATATCTCAAAAATTGAGCATAAATATGATATTAACAGTTGACAATATTCTGCAAGGGTAAGTACCCAATACAATTTGATGAACCACACAGACAAGGCTTACAGCCTGTACTTGAAGCATCAGAAGGACTAACTTTACGGCCAAGATAGCTAAAACATAGCTCTTCACCAGCCTTAATAACTGTATTTGTAAAGAGACACAACTTTGGCAGTATAGAGTTGACTCTTACTGGAATTATCACCACATTGGGATCACAAGAATGGTTGATGAAGCGCATCACATTGCCTTTGTGAGTGGCATCTACATTAGTGGTCATTACCCTACCATTGCCCAAGTGTTCGCGATACTGCAGGATGTAACAACTATTATCTTTGCCACCTGCTAGCCTCACACACGCTTCAGATGCAGAAATAATTTCTCCGAGATATTCTCCTAAGTATGTTCCTGAACAAAGCTTTGTTTCACACTTCACACCAATACCTTTTTTGTTTGTATGAAATGGAGTTAAATTAATACTAGGTCCAGGTCTTTGAGAAAGCCTATTGGAGCACTCAATGCCACAAGTACAGTTTGAATTGCACTCCATTACAGGAGACGAAAATTCAGTCAAGTAAAACTCTTTGAGGCATCCATTTTCATATGCACTTGTGCAGGTGGTACAGTTTGAAGAATTTATTACGAAGTCGCAGTAGTCTAAACATTTGCAACCTCTGTAAATACACTCAACACCCATTTGCACGTTTACACCAGCACCGGGTACACATTTATCTATTTCTTCGTAAGAAGTTAATTTCGATTCCACCGGCAAAGCTGGCTCTGATTCTGATGCAGTCATTTAGGCAAGGGGAGTGGTTAGGTAATGGTTGTCATACATTTGTTAGGTATCGGTCGGCAAAATCATTGGTGTTCGCGCTGCTGCCAGCCATTTCATTATTTAGTTACTGCCCAATTTTAGCTGTGTGCCCGCCTACTCTACTACAAAATAGTTTTTGAGTATGATATGACTTATTATCATCTTGCGATATCTTCTGTGACTGCTGCATAGTTTCAGACCAGAAGTATCAAGAGGAATAGTTTTCAAAATATTTATTTTTTTATTAAGACTACAATGAAAGTTAAAACTCCAGAAATAGTATGGCACAACAAGCAACCAGTATTTGCTGTTGATTTCCACAGAAATGGACACAACTGGAGAATGGTGACTGGAGGTGCAGACAATGATGTCAAGGTGATTCTTTGATATTCTAATCTGACCATGTTTCGTTAGTTAAACTTGCTTTAGTTAATTAAACTTGCTTTTGTTAACAAATTCACTACTAATGTTAACTGGAATTATTGCCTAGCTTAGTGAACATGACTGTTAAATAAGTGAGTAGATGGGAACCTTTACGTGAGGCTAAATTTTATCACCGCACTTTCTGATTTTGAAATTTGCTGAGTAAACACTGCGCCATTCATTATACATCGTATTGACTCCTTTCTACTCCCCATCATGCATTTACTGACCACACCCCCTGGCGACCTTAATTGAGATAGCGTTAATCTATGATGGGGAGGCCAAATTCTTAAAATGCTGGTGTGCTCTATATAGGTATGGAAAGTGGACTGTTCCCTTGGAATCTCCATACAGTTCCAAGCCAGTTTATCCAGGCATACTAAAGCTGTCAACGTTGTTCGTTTCTCACCCTGTGGTAGGTTGAAGCACAGTAATAAAGAACTGATATTTTGAGGGTCTTGTGGCTAAACTGTCTGTGGGCGTAGGTATCTTGCATGAAATGTTTCTCATGTTAACCACCTTTGTATCATTTGTTCTGTAGGGTCTCATTTGGCTTCAGCAGGAGATGGTAAGTGGAAATGACTGAATCTCAGGTGAACCCTTTTTCAAATTAATAATATTCATAGTTGACTTGAAATATGTCTTCATCCAGTTAGCTGATAAATAATAGCTACAGATAACACCAACTATAGCTAATGTTGGAATATCCCCTTTTTGTTAAATGAATGAATTGTATTTATCACTTGAGAAGTTCTTGATATCAGTCTAGACGCCATCTGTAAACTATTCTTAGAGAAATATCCACATAGAATCAAATGTTCTAGATTGTTGTTTCATCATTTGTCATCTACCAAAACCAGTAAACTGGGTGGGTATGTCTTGGGTGGGTATGTCTTGGGTGCAGTCAAAAATAACTTCCCCTATTTTAAAATCTGGTGTACTCGTCTGAATCATAGTTATTTAGTGTACATCTATGTATTGTCACCCAATCAATCATAGTGCTGGAGTTGCCCTTGTATCTTTGGTACCACCAGAGGATATATGTACCTGGGGCCACACCCACTTCTGTGTCATTATTCATTAATTTTTTGTGAATTTGAAGTTGTTTGGGTTCGTGTGGTAAAGGATTGTCACAACATATACATTGTCATTCATGATTCCTTTAATTAGATTTCTCTATCTGATAACAAGTTACAATTGTGTTGGGTGCATGTGGGCATATTAATCCTCACTAATCCAAGTTGACTCATCACACAGCATGCATAAAGGAGGGGGGACATTTTATGCTTAGCAATGCACAGTCAACGTGAGGTTTTCCTTGTGTGTGATATGAATCATTTTTCGAATACAAAAAAGTATGGTATTCTTTTGAAATACCACAGCAGTGGAAAACTGTAACAATGATCTGAATGGTTACAGCGATTTATCCGCGACCTCACTGTGGTTCATTAATCAGTTAATTCCGTAGCAGAATCTGGGCAACGTTAGGTTAGCAGCTGAATGAAACATGTGGCAGAATCAGAGTGGAGTAGTTTCTTTGACAAACGTATTCATTAATTTATACAAGATAGGATTTCTGAACTGCAAAAATGCCCTGATAAATCTAGAGGAAGCTGAAGCAGCTAGAGTGCACTTATATATTACAGCAATTCTGAGACATGGAAATGTGTGAACTGAACAAGTGCGATTAAGTTATAACAACAATTTAAAGCGGTCCAGTTCTACTCTGTGCATTGACACCAAACGTTTATTAATAAATCGAGTAACGAGTTATGACCAGTAAGAGGAGCAACACGTTTAGGGTTGCAGGGTTGCCGATCAATACACCAGTGGATAGTATGATCATTTTTTAAAGTAGAAAGAGTATTACAAAAACAAATAGTGTCGACGCATGCAATGAAGATGGTAGGTTGTTTTTAAAAAATAAAAAGAAGAGTCGCTGGTCATTTGTATATTTTGCCAGTCGAAAATTACTGAATTTGAGATCTGTATTGGAGTAAACTTGTGGTTGGACCTTGAATGAAGGAATGTCTTCTTGAGGTATTAGTTTAGAGGTCTTGAAATTTCCTACATCATCAGGAATTCATACTGGATTTTTCGCTGGGGGGGTTTAAAGTCACACAAAAAAAAACACGCTTAGCCCATGAAAATGGTGAAGATGGAAACTTAGACAAATTATTATGGATTGCTATTGAAGGACCAGAACTAGGAAGTTTAGAAGTAGTATTGGACCTTTAAAAACAACAACTAACAGTAGAGTAAGGCTATAATTTTTCTTATCTTATAAAAATATTTGATCTGGGTAAATAGTATTTAGGGGATGGGGGGAAATCCCTGAGCTCCCATGAACTTCATTAGAGCCCAGCACAAGTAGGGAAAAAAAGAAATTAAAAAAAAAAATTCTTGTGGTTGGATTGAAATTAGGGTCCAGTCCAATCCTCCCTTAATTAAGCACACTACTAGTTAGCATGCACAATTACAATTCCTATATAAAACGATGACTAGATGTCACCATGTATTCCTGTATCTGTGTGTGTGTGTCCTTGTGTTTGTTCACTCACACATAGATCACGTGGTGTTGCTATGGAAACTGGAGTCAGATTGTGCCAGAGTAGAGGGCAACTTGGTGACAGACGATGGCAGCAAAGAGAGCTGGACCGTGAGCAAGATACTGCGAGGTCATCTGGAGGATGTGTATGACTTGTGCTGGTCACATGACTCCAGCTATATCATCACAGGCTCTGTTGACAACTCCGCCATAATATGGGATGTTCAAAAAGGTAGAATTGTTTGACGTGACCTCTGTTGATTTTACAAAGTAAAACTTTTTCAGAATTTGGAAGTTTTTTTTTTCCCCTTGTAAAAAGGTCTAAAACAGTAACTGACTATAACATTGCCATGTGGTTATTGAGAATTCTTTATTGTTATTTATTTCACTACATCTAACCTTTGGTTACAGCAAACAAACATGTCAAAGACAAAACAGTTCGTAAAACACATAAAAAAGCTTTCGGGATTACGTCTGTTCATGTTGCTTTTGCTTGTCATGGTACATATACTTATTTTACACAGCCTGCTAATTTTCCTTTATGGTAACTTGTATAATTAATCTAGGTCATCAGATGCACATTCTGAAAGACAGTAAGCAATATGTGCAGGGTGTGGCTTGGGATCCACTTGGTAAAGTTGTTGTTTCTCTCAGCAATGACAGGTAAGGGTCATCAGACTTGTAAGGTGGATGAATTTGATTTTACTGTCCATTGTATTTGTGACCTCTAGGACCATGCGAGTGTATGGGGTAGAGAATCGGTTCAGATGCTTGCATTCTGTCAGCAAGTTATCCTCCCAGACTCAGGTGAGTTGGAATGTTCATGTCATGCCGAGAGAGAACACATCTGCCAACTCGTGTTATTGTATTTATAATTCACAGATGACAAGTGACTGTTAACACCATGGCCTAAGACTGATGATGTGTATTTTAGCAGTATTGATGCCCAGGATAAAGCTATTTTAAGTTTTAGTAAAAGACCTTTATCTTTGCAAGTCTTGGTTTTGGTAACCTTTTGCAACCTATATCTACTGAGTAGTACTGCTCGCTGCAGTCTAGTACTCAACAGACCACCTATTATGTGACATCTGAACACATTTGCAGTGTAAACAGGAATGCCCCTCCCCCTGTGGAGAAGAGCTTAAGTACACATATTTTGACTAATAGAAACTGGAAGAAATTTTTATCATTCTATTTGACCAAGGGGGAAGCACAAATAGTATTGAAGAAAAAAAATAATTGCTTGTTGTCATTGAATTGAACCCTGGCCTCTTAGGACCACAGTGTGGTGTTGTGTGTCACTTGTGTGCTATACTATTTATATTTTACTGTGGGTCACATGACCACAGTGTGGTGTTGTGTGTCACTTGTGTGCTATACTATCTATAATTAGCTAGGGGTCACATGACCACAGTGTGGTGTTGTGCGTTACTTGCTGTGTGCTATACTATCTATATTTAGCTATGGGTCACATGACCACAGTGTGGTGTTGTGCGTTACTTGCTGTGTGCTATACTATCTATATTTGACTCGCTTTTCCTGATGACGTTTTCTAGTTTGATACCACTTTCAATGCTTAATAGGCAGTTGTCTTTGAGATCCACTGTTGGTTGACAGAATGAATTAGGTCAGGCTCACCCACCATTCATGGCCCAGAGAGTAAATACATTACACAATAGAATTTGTTACTTATACGTCCGTACTGTACCAGATTCAGTGAAGCAGTGTGATTGACCTACATGGCAATGCACTAATTTGGAAATAAACTTTAGACTGTGCCACTCACAAATAATCTTAACCCCAGCTTATGGCTTCCTAAGCCTGTTACTGTGTTATTGTTGTTTTTTTTGTTGTTTTTTTGTTTGTTTTTTGTTTGTTTTTTGTTGTTGTTGTTGTTGTTGTTGTTTTTTGTTTTTTTTTCCAGTTCATTCATTTAACCTACCAAGCAACAGCATATGAGCAATTATATCTGGTAATGAATGTTCATTTATGCACGTGTCTTCATAGGATGGAGAAACCAAGACTTGCCGAATGTGGATTGATGAAGGACTGAACTCCTTCTTTCGTAGGCTGACTTTCACTCCAGATGGTTCATTCCTCATTGCCCCAGGTCAGTGCCTAACACATGTGTGGGAAAATGTTATGTCATTTTATTGGCAGACGAATGAGTGAGACAGTAATGCACAAATTTTAGCTGTACATATACATATATATATATAATATAATTGGCGAGCGAGTGGAGCAAGCGAGACACTCTCAGAGGTAACACTCTCAGAGGCAGTGTTGGGCCAAGCCCAGTTGAGCTTAAGCCTTTTTGAGCTTAGGTTTGTCAAGAGCTTGAAGAGGCTTGAAGCCCATTTCATAAAAATGGTCAAGAGCTTGAGCTTGGACTTAAGCTCTATTACAAAATATTGGGCTTGAGCTTAAGCTCAATTGATTGATAATTGTTTGCTTGTCTTTTAGCTTTGTGTGTATTTGTTTCTTATTTTTTCTATTTTTTTTTACTTTTATTAATAAAGTCATTTCCTTTTTATTTATTGAATTATTTAATTTTCAATGTTCTTTCACGAGTAAAATGAATAATAAAGAATTTCAACTTCTGAATAGAGCTTGAGCTTGGACTTAAGCCTTTAAATAAAGACTTGAGCTTGGACTTAAGCCTTTAAATAAAGACTTGAGCTTGGACTTAACTCCGATTCGAAATTGATGGGCTTGGGCTTGAGCTTAAGCTCTAAAAATCTATAAAGGCTTGAGCTTGGACTTAAGCTCTTAATTACAGGGAACACTGCTCAGAGGTAACACTCTCAGGGGTAACACAATTGAAAATCGGGGATATTTGTTTGTTTATATATGTGTGGACGTACGTATGTCATTTTGTACTTTGACCCTCACGTATTTTTGTGCTAGCTCTGTTTTCGACCCCGTCCCAAATTTCACTAAATTGATTCTTCTGATTTATCGATCATTACCCGTATCACCCTAGAAATTGAATTGTTTACTGCTTTGAATTCTTTTGCGGGTGGTGCACTTAAAACTCAAAAACTTACCGGAGTTCCATTTCTATTTGAGATAGTGGCAGTGGTAAGTTAATACGCTATTTGTCATAGTTATAAGCCCTACGTAACAGTATTTACTTGAAAATTCATTGACCACTAGACTACTCACGAAGGTAAGTCTTGTGTAGGTATGTTCAGTTGTGTGAAAGTATTATGTGTAACAACTACTACTTAGCTAAAGAGTATAGAGTATCACAAATAAAACTGTTTAAATACCGTGATTATTTTTTGTTGCTTTTATTTTTTTTCAATTCAAACAGTTGCGGGGAGTGGTTACTATGGCATTGAATCTCCTTTGCGGCATATACGTAATTTTTAAAAAACTTTGACTTTTTTTTTTATAACTTGAGTGTTAGAAGTTAAAATCAAATGTTTAACAATAGTGTAGTTTTAGACTCGCTCGCCATTTGTGCTCAAGCACACCACTAGTATATAATATATTATATTATTTATATAATTATATTATAATAGCACATTTTCTCGTTCTAACAGCAATATAATGTTAATTAAAACTTAACCCGATGTTTCGACTTCTTGCCATTTGAACATAACATGTAATTGATTTGATGTCGTTGGGTATGGTATTCTGAACGCCTTCCCTAGGTTGTGTATAACAAAAAAAAAAAATTTAATCCCCAGCATGCCCTTTGTCCTCTAGCTTCTATTCAAATTCGGACCCTCAAGAATAGCTCACTTTTCTTTCCATTCCATCCCGAGTGCCCCAACTCACAAACAGCTATATGTAATCATTTTTGCGAGTGATATAATGGATCAATCTTGAGTCTAGCTCCTGTCAATGCCGTGTGTGTGTGTGTGTGTGTGTGTATTGAAGTATTTCTTGATTGAAGATGACCGACCACTCAGGATAGTATCTGTGCAGTTGAATTTTAGCTGCGTCAATGGCAAACAATACTCTACTTCATTCATAACAGTACAATATTGTTGTGTTGTCTTTACAATTGTTGTGTTGTCTTGTTTGTACGTGCAGCTGGAAGATATGAAGTTGCCGACAAGTCAAAAAATGCGACATACCTGTTTTCAAGGAGTAATTGGACTCGGTAAGGGTCATTGCTTAACACAACCTTATTGCCTAATATTCAATAAGATCTATTATATGTATTTTATACCAGATATCTTCACAATAGTATTTTTAAGTTCATTTGGGAGGTAACTCAAGATATCACATGGTTGTTACATGCTGAATTGCCAAGCAGCTCATTACTTTCAAATAAACAAGCAGCTTACCAGTTCCCCCATGTTTTTACAGCTACCTTTCTGTATAAAAACAACAAACTACCCAACCAGAATATCAGCTTGAGGTGTGGGGAGCCCACATGAACCAACACTCAGAGTGTTATTGCCAACTTTACAAGCTGAGTTACTAACCCTAGTATAGACAACTGCAGTGAACGATATCTAGAATAGAGTACACCACTATACACTCTATACACTCTTCAGAGTGATATGGCAAGAGATTTCACTCTCAGGCTTTTATTTTTCACTCTTCGGCCATCTCGTATCAATAAGTTAGCGTGCTCGTGAAATATCTTGCCATATCACACTTCACTCATGTAATGAATATTAACCGACAAGGCTTTGAAGCACAACCGTTTTACTGTTTTGGAAAAATACCCAATGTACGATAAACAATGTATTACACTTGTCATACAGTATGAGGATAACATTTCACTCTCACGCTTGTATTTTCACTCTCCTTCAGCTTGTGAAAATACTTACACATGCTCTTGAAATATCTCCCCATATTGTCCAATAACTCGTGCATATATTATATATGTGTATGTATTTAAATATTTTTTTTTATATGTGTGCACAGGCCAGTGCTCCAGTTGCCTTGTGCAGACAAGGCTACGGTGGTGGTCAAGTGTTGCCCAATTCCTTTTCAACTGAGAGAAGAACCAGAGCCATCCCTTACCAGGTGACCAGTTGCATGATGCAATAAAGTAAACACTGTACCATGGGAATTAGTTGTACAGTGTTACATGTTTGGATATGCGTGTGTGGTGCACAATATTTCTCTTTTAGAATGTTTAACTGCATGTGTGCATATTATTAAAAGTACTGTATTTCCTCGTACACTCCGCACTCTTGAATAGACTGCACACAATTCATCAGTTTATAAGAAACAAGTACACACCCTCGAATACTACGTGCACCCCCCAATTGATTACTGTTATGTTAAATTTTGACATTTTATATTTATATTTCACGAGTCAAAATTCTATAAATACTACTTTGATAGTGACAACTATTGGCTAAAGCCTGGAGTCCAACTATGTTTCTCAATGCTGATGGTTTAATAGACAAGTGGGTCCAACATTGCTGACATTGATCCTGAACCAGATGAGTAAATAGAGGATTAATGTGTGGTAGATGGGGTGACTTGCTAACAATAGCTAAGCTAGCTAGCTACCGCAACAATATTCAACTTTTTTCCGTCGTCAACTGCTAACACTGCCCAGTCCAACACTATCCACACAATATTATTAGCTGAAAATGCCGGTGTATAGAGCACTCCCTTGAATATAACGTGCATGATTTTGAAGGCTTGTAAAGAATAGAATGCCTGTGGTTATACAAGGAAATACGGTATGTAATCTGTAAATGATAGACTTCTATTTTTACAAGCCATGGGTTTGTTAAGAGCTCTAGAAATATTACCTCATGCTTACTACTAGTACTTGCTCGCTCAATCGTGAAATCATTCCAGCTCTATTATGCTTGCAGTCTTCCCTATCGCATGATATACGCAGTGGCCAGTCTGGACTCTGTGATACTCTATGACACTCAACACACCGCACCATTTGCTTATGTCTCTAACATCCATTACTCCGGCATCACAGACCTGGCCTGGTGAGTTGTTCATCATACTGTATGCCACTTCCTATTGAGTAAGATTTTTAAAAAAACTCTCATATATAATTATATATATATCTTCCCCTACATATCTAATTTAGACAAGTTGTTGCTGGATTTAGTACTTCTGCTCTATTAATTTATTAATCAACCTCTCATGTTTTGAAGGGGAAAAAATCTGCCTCCCATTCCTAATTTATATGAAAAATATTCTTGTCTTGATTTCAATGCGTGTGATGTTGTGTGTGTGTGTGTGTGTGTGTGTCCAGGTCCAATGATGGCTCTGTTCTTGTGGTCTCCTCTTCAGACTGCTACTGCTCTTTCATCACTTTTGAGGAGGGAGAATTGGGTGTGCCCTTAGATATTGGTGTCATGGTGACCAGCAAGGCTTCATCTAGAGCAAGCACTCCGGGTAGAAACACACCAGGTAGGAAAACTCCCCGACCTGAGACCAAGAGCAGCTCGTCTCTGGTAAGGGGCAAAATAGGGGGGCTGGTAAGCGCAGAAATAAAATCCCCTGATGTTGTGGAAGAGTCTGTTACTAAAGAAACTGGAGGATTCTCCTTGTCTAATCCTGAGAGGTCAACTGATGCTGCCACCTTGGCAGAATTTTCTAACGGAAAACCATCAGCACTAAACTGTATTACAACAAAAATGGAGAATGATTCATCTACTGGAGTGAAACTAAACAGTGACCTAACAGGAGCTAATAACAGGGGCCCACCTCGCAGGGTCGATTTTATCACTCTGTCTTCATTCAAGAAGAAGAACCAATCCACTGTGGCATCTTTACCCACAGCTTCTCCCATGGAGGTTGAAACAGCCAGCAGTGGATCGAATGCCACAAAGGAAGGAGGACTTACACCGACAGCAACTACTCTACATCCTGACATCCCAACTGCATCTCCACTTCTCTGTGAGCCTGATACTGCTACTGCAGAGGTCAATCCTGAGTCCGATGGTATTGCAGCACCGCCCCCAGAATGTTCCAACCCCCAGCCTCGAAGAGTTAACTTCATCACTTTATCTTCTTTCAAAAAGCCTAACCCACCTGAAACTCCACAACCCAACCCAACAAATTCTTAATTTATAGCACTTTTTGTATTTTATTGCACATAGTATATACAAAGACTCTGTTGATATATTCTAATATTTTTCAATGTTATCAATTACAGTACCAGTGTACACAAAAATATGTCATTATGAGGCTAAGATATTAGTGTACTCTGAGTTAGAATTGACTGTGTGGTGTGCTTGTTTGTATGTGTAATAGCACTGGTAACCATGCTATTGATCCCTTAATAGCACAGGTTACTTGTGCTATCACTCACTAATAGTAGGCCAGCTTTTTAACAAAATCATTTACACTGTATCATTCGCTCACTATCTCCATATTTCAGGATTATCTTCCTCTGGAACTTTGTTCTCAACCTATGGCTTCTCCTAATCTGTTGAAAAAATTCTGTCTAATACGGGTAGAGCTTCTGCACTAAAGGATGAAATTGTCTCCAACTAGAAACTACTCGAACTGTACTTTTCTAAGGCTAGAGCTGTACACATGTGCACTTACCCTACTATTAATTAAGTTTAATTGAAAAAATTGTTCACATGCACTTAGAAAACTTGGTAGATAATACTTCATGAATTAATGTACAATATGGAGAGAGCATGCGTATATATTTTTAAGAGTCACAGGTGAGTAATATATATATATATATATATATGTATGTAGTTCATGGATAAAAACTGATGTGTGGATTTGTTAAAAGTGATCTTCCTCAAGTTTTGGGATGTATAGCATCTTGCCATAGTTTGTACGCTTGTGTTGAGTGAAGTAAGTAGACTTTGGCCGGGGGTTGAGACCCATGGGGGAAAATGCTGCAAGTCATAATGATACACATCACAAGCATTGGACACTGACTGACAATAAGACATAAATGAGACAAACTGCTAATCTACAAATGGCAGATTTTGTCTTCTTTTTTTTTTCTTCACAAAAGCATGGATATTTGATTACCTTTAATATGTGCATCAACTTTTTCAATTGTTTCTTTTATTTTCCGTGCTTCTCTTGAGAGACCTGTGTGTGACTTGGCTAATGGTAGTACATTAAATGTCAATTTACACCAATAATACAACATTTAATGAGGCTGGCTTACCTCTCCCATAAGGCGCTGAAGAATCCTTGGGATTCTGGCTACCAGGTGACGGCTGCTTTATTGATGGGAGTTTTGTGGACATACTCTGTTTTGAAGTTATTTTTGTAGATGGAGGCCGTTTTACAGCTGGAAGAATTTTATTTTGGTTTATTTGTTGAATCTCTTGGGCCCAATGGGGCTGCTGTGCTTGTGGAGCAAAGTTTGCCACCATTTTTTGCGAGAGAACTGGAGTTTTACAAATTGTCTTGCGTCTGCTTAAAGTGGCCCTGTTTGCCAGAAGAGCATTTATTTTTTCAGTTTCTGGGTATGTTCCTGCTAATTCCCTGGCATATCTAGCAGCGACTTGAGGATGCCCATTGAAAGTGTGAGGACTTGGTGGGGTGTTAGTATCGATCCTGAGAGATGGCTGGATACCTAAGCAAAATTTTGTTTAATTATATTCATTCACACACACACACACATACATTCATAGTGTATTACTTACCAGCAGTTTCTACTTGTTTGAAGCGTGGATATTTGGGTACCTTTGGTTTAGGTGGCGGCTTCTCTTCACTCATGAGGCATTTCTCTACATCTCTCCAAACCTTTTCCTCATCAAGTTCCTCTGACTTCACATGTTTTGGCTTTTCCCGTATCTTTTTATACATTTCTTTGCCATTGTTCAGTTTCTCAGCCTTTTGAGGGGGCAAAGAGTTGACTTCAGATGTCTTACTGGTGGTACCCGTGGCTTCATCGGGGTAAGTTGGCGGAACTACAATGTACTTTGGAGGAGGTTGTGTCCAATTGTATGTACGAATCAATTTGCTTATGTTCAATGGATTTACGGGGTCTTTTTCCTCAGGGTACTTCCAGATATCAGGGGCATTTTGAGGGAGAGGCTGCACATACTTGACAAAATCAGATCGAACTGCATCGTCAAATCTAAGTTGCTTCGGTAAGCCTTCCATTTTGCTTTCTTCATTATGACATTCATATTTGGCTTTTTCTTTCAACAAGTCCTTATAAAATGTTTCTTCGCTTCTGGACAGCTTTGTCTTTTTGTTTGGTTTCTTTAAGATTCCCACTGGCTCTGGTCGTGGTAAAAACTTCTCTAGCTCCCTTTTCAGTATTTCGCTACTGGAGGCAGGATCAGTCGATAGTAGTCTCAATATTTCAAATCCATACTGACGCTTTGGCCTGTCCAAGTCGCTCGTATCGTCTCCCACTGCTTCTCTCCTAATCCTCTCAGCCTTTCGAAACTCTTCTCCCTCTTCTTCAGAAATAATTTTCCATGGCCAATCACAAACATCCTCGTCTGGTATCGATGGCCGCTCTCTATCAATATCTTCTTGGGTTTTGTCAAGTTCACTATCACTGAATACTGTATCTTGGCTGTCAAGAGAATCAGTGTCATCATCATCATCAATGACATCTTCATCATCATCATCAATGACATCATCATTATTGTTTATTTCAGCTCGGCGCCATTTGGGGATGTAAGTTTCCCCATTGTCTTTATCACCGTATGATGCTCCAGAGCTTTTGGTACTGATGCTCGACAAGTCACTGCATGAGCTGAAAGAGTCCCATGAATCATAATCTGGCATTATGATAGGAGACGTGGGAGGAGCTGGAGCTCTGGAAGGTTGTGCGGATTGTTTTGAAGCTGATTTGGGTTTTTTCAATATACCTACTATAGGAAGGAAGGGCTTGAATTTCAAAAATCTGTCACTATTTTTGTAATCTATTGCAAACTTTACTTTCTTCTCGCCAGAAACGGAGGGATTGCTTAATAGAGAAGAAGTTTCTACATCTTCAAATGGATCGTGATAGCTTGATGAGGCGTCTGTATATGGAAAGAAAGGAAGCTGAGTAGATTTGAATTGTTCAGGTGAAGATGAGCGAGCCAAAGGAGGAGGACCATTAGTTTGATCACTGACTCTAGATGAAATTTGATTTTGTGCCTGAGATGAAGAAGTAGTATTAGTGCACATACTGGATAAGCTCTGTGCTATTAATGGTCTATTGTGTCCTTTGGAAAGACCGTTTGGTAGCTCTTTAGAAAGGCCATTTGCTTGCTTTTCGGTGAAATCATTTGGTGATCCTTCAGGAAAATCATTTGATTGCCCTTCAGAAAGACCGTTTACTTGCCCTTCAGAAAGAAGATTTTCTTGCCCTTCAGGATGACATTTTGGTTGCCCTTCGAAAAGACTATTTGATTGCCCTTTGGAAAGACCATTTGGTTGTGCTTCAGAAGTATCATTTTGTTGTGCTTCAGAAAGATCATTTGCTCGCCCTTCAAGAAGACCAGGTCCCCCTACATGAACAGGAGATGTCATATAGCAATGACTTTATACTCTGGATGGAGTATGTGATCTATTAGTGTGTACCTTTACTGACACAGACACAGCTGCTCTTTTTATCTATCTATAACCTGTTTTCTATTTTATGAAACTTAATATTAGCTATAATGATAATGAAAAAAAGGAGAAGGTTGTTATTGACATTAGTAGAATGAAGAGATGGAAATGGTAAGGACAGCAGTGATGGAAGAGGATGGTGACTATAATATTGATGGAGGAAAAGGAAGAGTTGGTAATAATAGGAGAAAGATGGAAAAAGGCAGAAAGGAGGCGGGTGATAATGGTGATAACCATGAAGCAATATAATAGTTACCCATCCACAGCCGGCTGTCTCTATCCAAAGTTTGAAAATGGGTTTCATATTTCTTTGGAATCACGTGCCACTCTGACTGTCCCCATTCCAATAAGGTTTTTTGTTTGTTTGTTTGTTTGTTTTACTCATAGTCTATTGTATTATCAGATAGAGTGTTGCATCATCATAGAAATTTTTATGACATTATTATACAAAGCTTTACTTCAAGCATTTTGTGTATAAGAGGAATCTGTAGTGCTTGTATTTTCAACTCTTATGTATGTATAGCTACTTCAATGCTATTTCTCCAGTTTATTCTCTTGTGAGTCTCAGCAACCAACCATTGCACATTATAATTCACATTTATTTGTTTACTACAGAAATTATAGTGTCTTAAATAATGAACTTTTTTTTAAGAAGTTCTTTGCTGCCTAAATTAATCACTTATTGAAAAAAATATCTGCATGGAGTACACAAGATAAGAACTTATATGTTCACTAATATTCTAGCATCCCAGTAACTTCTATTCTATATATAACATACAGTGAGGCTCAGCTTCTTTATTGCTTGCGATAGAATGTTCTGAACATAGTGCTGCTGGAAAATTGTTTTCACCAGAACACTTGTAAACTTTGCTGCCTCTTTTGTCCAACATACTTGGGGCAGAGTCACTTCTGGCCAGTGCAAAGAATGACTCCCAATTATCACCACAGTATGTTTTAGTATTGGCAGGATTTGGGGTGGCTAAAATAGCAAGACATAAGTTGAAATCAGTTACCAAAGAGCATGCGATATAAGTCTCTTACCAGCTGTAGCACTGTTCGTAAGCCCCTTTGAGAGAGGTGCATGTTTTGTGTTAGTGCTATAATTCCATCTTTCCGTAGCTTGTTGTATTTTTTCAGTGGTTTCTCTGTGATGTTTCATTTTCTTAGTATTAAGAAACCTTAAATTCCTTTCTTTCTCAGCAGCGAACATGGCTTGTTTTCTTTTCTCCATGGCCCTGCAAACAAGAAAATAATAATATGAAAGGGGCGGGTCTGCAAATGATTACATGAAATGTACATATCGCAAGGACAAGTAGCAGCGTTGTCTTCAGGGATAGTATATTTGTTCTATAATAGATTAGGCAGTCTTGCTCTGCCTTTGTTCCTTCTTCCTTTCTGTCAAGCTCTCGTACCTTTTTCTTCTCCTAGATAAAAAAACATAAAGGAAAACCAATCAACCAAGCCTTGTAGTAATCAACCCACACGTGAAAAAATCTTTTTTTTTTTGTTCTTTTTTTTTTGTTGTTAATCATTTGCACTAGAGCTACACTGTATCGTTCACTCACTATCTCTGTATTTCAGGATTAGCTTCCTCTGGAACTTCATTTTCAACCTATGGCTCCTCTTAATCTGTTAAAAATCCGTCTAATACGGGTAGAACTTCTGCGCTTAAGAATGACATAGTCTCCAACTCGAAACTACTTGAACTAGAAACTGTACGTTTCCAAGACTCAAGCTGCACACATGTGCACTTACCCGTACTATTTCACTGGGCTACTGTGGTATTTCACTTATTTTCCATGCTATTTCACTTTCCCTGTACAATTTCAATTGAACAGCGATTTTTCCCATACATTTTTGAATGGGCAATTTACTCACTGTACTAATAACATGGTAATTTACCGAAACGTTTTGACAACAGGTCTTCATCAGTATGGATAAACATTCAAGGCCGATATGTTTTGGCATTTTAAAAATAATTGCTCTATTTAGAATGTAGTTAGTCATATGCAAGCAGTCTGATTGGTCCATTACATGAATCTATTCAAGTAAGAATCATGCTCTGTGGCATTTAGAAATCAAGTAAACTGGAGGATTGTTGCTATGCTTTATGCTCTATGGTCAATAATGTTTTTGTTGTTGTTATTATTGTTGTTGTTTTTTGTTGTTGTTGTTGTTTGTTGTTGTTGTTGTTTTTTGTTTGTTTTTGTTTTTTTAGGTTTTAGTCCTTGCTACAATTCTAAAACAGTTAGATTTGGACATGTTAATCGGCAGTGTTTAAAAATTATTGGCCTCGAGTAGCAGTTGGCCGTAAAGGCCTCCAGCTTCCTAAACACAGCAGATTCATGATATCCTAATCTAAACTATAATATATAGTAGTTAATGTTTCACTGAAACTGAACGTAGCAATACACCAAAAAACATTTTGAAGTAGTGGGTTCACACAATTAAAGGAGCCTTTGAACTCTTCTTTTTTAACATCTCTAGTACCTGATGATTATTGCTGATTTTTCACACATAAAGTTCATGTACTTTTGGAAGCACAATTTAACAGCTCAAGTGTTAATCTGTGTTCGGGAAGGGATGGGTTTTTTTGTCAAGTAAAATGCACAAGCTAGAAGTGACCCATTACTGTTGGCATGGCAACTCAGAAACCTGCTGGTTACATAGCTCTACCAAGAGCTACCAAGCTGGTGTATGATTTTTCTTTATCTGTAAATTGTGAATGACTAAAAAACTAATGCCTTGCTATGACAAAAGAAATAACAATTTCAGTTGCTTAGGTAGTATGTTCTTATAATGTAGATATAGATTGAAACGTTCTCTCTTAAAGGAGTCTAGAGAGAAGCAAAGGCAAAAAGTGGGGGGGAAATCTTAGTTGTCGCCAGGGAATTGAACCCAGGACCCCTGGCTGGTGTTCTAGCTACTGAGCTACGATAACCCACAACCTCTTGATAATTGTAATATATATATTATATGTATACACACAAAAAAAAATTGTTGTGACATCCTAACCTTGCTATCAATCTATTTATCAGAGACAATTATAATCATCATAATTATTATCATATTCATATATAATAATTATAGATTATTAAAGCATATATGGAAATCTTTTACCCTTTTATATAGCTGTCAAAGTCTTATGACCAGGACCTGACCGAGGGAGGCCAACTCAAATAGCACAAACTGCATATAATAGTACAGTACAATTTACTAACCAGGTTCATCAGCCAGCTGCCCTGCCTGGCCCATCTACCAATTACTGCAGCAGTTGTTCCAACCAGCAAATTGCTGCAGGTGACTCTGCTCCTTTACAATTAAGGTTGGATTACTTCCTGTATTGAGGTTGCTGGCAAGCTAGCCTTTGTATTGTAGTGACCTTTACTTCATTTTGAACTCTTTTCTTTTCTTTTTTTTTCATACCTTTGGTTTGTTGACACCATCTGAATAGGTGAAGTGCCAGCTCATATGGTTTTCTACACTTTAGTCTGGGAGGTTGTCTCAAATCAGTGTGTGTGTGTGTGTGTGTGTGTGTGTGTGTGTGTGCATGCATGCATGCACGCGTGTGTGTGTGTGTGTGTGTGTATAGAGCAAAGGAGTAAAATAAATTTGATAGCTATGCACTCTTTTGATGAGTTAAGTCCTCTTCTTTCTGTAGAAAAGCCTACTCACTAATCAATAGTATTATTGACAAAGAATTTCATGATTGTAGTGTGCATATTTTATGAGAAAAGTACATAGCAACAATTGTTATTCAAATAATGTGTGGGTGGGATTAATACTTTAGTATACTATAGTACTTTGATTTTGAGGGGGGGAATTTTTTTTTTGGAAAAAAAATCCATAAACCCCCTTTTGCATGGCAGGTCACAATTATTGTTTTGGTCTGAGATGATTTTGTAATAGCTAGCTAGTATTAAGTAATGCTGAGGGTTTGCACCTCTGGTGCTTCATATTACACCAGTTGTCCTGTGATTAGTCACCAATTTAATCAATACAATATTAATTATCATCATTGAAGGAGAATTATGTGAACAAATCTAAGGCTAAAAAATGAATGGTGAATTGGTAATTGTATAAGCTGTGAAATAAAAAAAATTGGTTAGGGCAGCTGACGAGGATTCTGATGAATTGTATGAATGCCTAGAGAAAGCAGGCCGGTTTAATAAATTACTTAAAGTTTTTTTTTATCTAGCTATGTGGTAAAAAAATAATATGAATGGTGAAGTCAGAGTTCAAAATAATGTTCAGATTCGTCAGGTTTTGTGATTTGAATGTATTAAAAATAATCATCCTCAAGGTTTGGGTTGTAGAGTTTCCTGCCGTAGTTCATGCGCTTGTGTTTAGTGAAGTAAGTGGTTTGCGGCTTTGAAGGGTTTGGTATTAGGTGGTTGACATGGTAGGTACTATCACAGCCACGGGCACCAATGAGTGAGGCACTGCCTGGATATCCTGCAAAACATAATGATATACATGTTGTCTACTGGATATAATGACAGTTACAATGCAATAGTGAACAACCCTTGACTTGGCTGACTTAGTTATAGTGTCCACTCTTGACTGATAAACTGGAAAATAGCCACACACACATATTATACATGTACATGGATAAGATTTACTATTATTTAGCCAGTTTGTTTACTGAATTCGCCTATTAAAAAAACCTTATTGTCACATTAAATTTTCCCTTATTTTTACCTTTTGACTTGAACTAAAGACAGATTTATATATGACAAACAAATTGTTATTGTTTTTAATTTACACGTCACAATCATTATATTTGTTTTAATTTATAATTTATTTATTATGATGTAATTTGTTGGGAATCATGACATTTTATCATTCATCCCCTCATCATTTCACTGGATCTCCCCCTCCTCCTGTGGCAGGTCTAAGTCTGCTACCTGCTGAAGTACTTGGTGACATCTACACAAATTATATCAGAAAAACTACACAACAAATTTTTGTCTTAATTAGATGATGGAATTAAAAGTTGTTTTAAATGCATCTTCAAACTAAAGTTAATTTGGTATCAATGACTGCTTACAACTGGATTCATGCTCACCTTTTAGCTCTGCATCAATTCTTTCAATTGATTCTTTAATTTTTTGCTCTTCCAGTGACAGGTCCACTTCTGATCGAGCTGAAGTTAGACACAAATGTTAATTTACTAATGCAATCCTACTAGATACCAACCTCTTCTACTTGGAGCAGCATTAATGTTGGAATTTTGGTTAACAGCTGAAGGTTGCTTTATAGATGGAAGTTTAGTCTGTTTAGTGGTCGAAGGCCTTTTTGCAGATGAAGGCCTTTTTTCAGATGAAGGATGCCGTACATTTGGAAGAAGTTGAGACTGATTGGCTTGTTGAGGCTGCTTGGGTTGTCGAGGCTGCTTGGGTTGTTGAGGCTGCTTGGGTTGTTGAGGCTGTTTGGCTTGTTGAGGCTGTTTAGCTTGTTGAGGCTGTTTGCCATGCTCTGTTTGTTTGAGTTGTGAGCCTTTATTATATTGAGACTGCTTTACCAACTGAGGTCGCTTTGGTTGTTGCTCCTTGGCCTGATGTGATTGGTATCGAGGCTGTCGTGATAATGATTTTTTGGGAGGAGCTGGAATTTTAGAAGTATACTTTGGCCTGCTTGATGTAGTCCGGTCAACTAGCATGGCATCTATTTTTTCAGAGTCTGGGTATGTTCCTGCTAATTCCCTGGCATATCTAGCAGAGACTTGAGGATGCCCATTGAAAGTGTGAGGACTTGGTGGAGCATTAGTATCGATCCTGAGAGATGACTGGACACCTAAGCACACAACATTTTGTTTTATTATATTCATTCACACGCACACACACACACATACATTCATAGTGTATTACTTACCAGCAGTTTCTACTTGTTTGAAGCGTGGATATTTGGGTATCTTTGGTTTAGATGGCAGCTTCTCCTCACTCATGAGGCATTTCTCTACATCTCTCCAAACCTTTTCCTCATCAAGTTCCTCTGACTCAACTACATACTTAGGTTTTTCTGGTGGTTGGTCATATACTTCTTTTCCACCTTTCCTCTTTTCCATACTATTTTTGCATTGGCGATCATCCTCTGTAGCCTTCATGTTAGCTGTGGCTTCATCAGGGTGAGTTGGTGGTACTACAACATACTTTGGAGCAGGTGGTGTCAAATTATATGTTTGAATCAAGCTGCTTATGTCCAATGGATTCATAAAGTCTTGCTCCTCAGGGTATCCTCGAACAGGAGGATTATCTTGAAGAGGCTCCACATATTCAATGTGAGCAGATCGAACTGCGTCATCAAATCTAACTTTCTTTGGTAAACATGATGATTCACTTTTTCCTGAGTTATTAGCATATCCAGCTTTTTCTTTCATCAAGTCTATATAAAATGAACCTGTACTTTTTCCCTTGGACAATTTGATTTTTTGCGGTTTCTTCAAGATTCCTACAGGTTCTTGAGGAGCTGGTGGTGGTAAAGATTTGTCCAGCTCATTTTTAGATGATTCACTGCTGGAGTCAGATGCAGCCGATATCAACCTCAGAGATTCTACTCCGTACTGACACTTTGGCCTGTCCAAGTCCCTCATATCTCCTCCCACTGCTTCTCTCCTCATCCTCTCAGCCTTTCGAAAATCTTCTCCCTCTTCTCCAGTCATTATTTTCCATGGACGATCAAAAGCACTCTCATCTGGTATTGGTGGTCGCTCTCTGTCTGTATCCTCTTGGGTTTTGTCAAGTTCACTCTCACTGAGTGTTGTTTTTTGACTGTCAAAGGAATCAGTGTCATCATCATTTACAAGTTCATCTTTGTCAAAGGTCTTCCCCATTTGACGCCATTTGGGAGTATGTGTTTCTTTGTCTTGGTGGTGATCACTGTGGTTAGAATGTGGATGACGTGGATAACCTGAACCGGTACTAGCAGGGGGACCAGGACCAGCAGCAGAACTAGTACCTATGGTAGTAGTTAATCTATTTCTCATGAGACTGCCTAATGAAGCATTTCTGGAAGATTCTTTATGAACTGCTTCTTTGGCATCTTTAGATGTAACACCATCTTGTGTAGTAGCTTCATCACTGACATTATCCTCGAGCCCGTGATCACTCAGAGAATCAAAAGAGTCATCATCTTGAGCTGGTGTCATGGGAGGAGCTGTGGGGATTTGTGATTTCTGCTTTTTCATAATTCCTGCTATCGGATAGCCTGTCTTGGTATTCTCAAGCTTTTGGCCTTCATCATAACCACTGGCAAACCGAACTTTTCTTTCGTTGGTATCAGAAGAAGTGCTTTCCAGAGAGATAGTGTCGAGACTCCCAGAAGAAGAGTAAAGGCTACCATTTGATGAGTAGATCTTCCTTGACCTGTTTCTGAAACTTAAGCGTGCCCTCTCAGAATAGCTCAGGTTACTGGCAGAACCTTCCAACTTACTACCAGGGCCCACAGGGACTGCTGTAGGTGGGAGGGGAGGAGGAGGCGTTGGTTGTAGATGAAGTTGCTTGAGTGATGATGAACGAGTTAGGGGGTGATCTCCAGATGGATCATTAGATTGAGATGAAGAAGTATTGTTATAGACACTAGATAGGCTATGGGCTCTAGATAGCCCATTATGACCTCCAGGAAGACCATTTGGTCGCCCTACATGACAGGAGATGTCAACTGAAGCATTAGACATCTCCTTACTAATTTGAAGACATTAAACCTAAACAACTGAATTGAGTTGTAAAAAATTGATGCTGAACAAGATAAATAAGCTCATTTGTGACCGGTTTTGGGGAAATCAGCTTAAACATGGCCTCTAAGGTTTTTATTTTTTATTTTATTCTATCAGCAGGTTGAACAGGGCCTGGGGATAGCATCCCCCAAATTTGGAAGCTGTAGCACAAACCATCTTCCCCACGCACTACAACAATTCAGTATTTTGTTCAATTTATTATTGCTGATTTCGAGAAAACACCGCATAAAGGAATTGCTAAGGCTAGGGAGCATGTATTATATTCCATATACTATTACCGTGTGTCTCTGTGACTCCATAAACAAATCCCTGCCGGTGGAGTGAAAGAAGTTAATTGGGCTTCATTCAGATTATGCTTTCTTAGCAATAATCCGTGCACGAGTCTAATTGGCAAGTGTTCCTAGCCTCATAGCACAAGTTCTAGAGCTCACCAGAGCTTACAATTGCACCATAAGCTAGAGCTAACAGTTGTTTATCCATTTCTACCATAAACATTTTTGAAAAAAAAAAAACAAAAAAAAAACCCAATCCATATGGTTTTACGTGTGGATATTGAAAAAATTATTCACTACATTTTTAGGCTGATTTTCCCAAACCCAGTCACATTTTATATTGGATCCTTAGTTAAACAGTTTAAAACATGATGTAAAAATCATAGAACAACAACAAAAGATACAACAGAGAACAGATACACCTTAAGAGCCAGCTAGCTTTAAAACTAAGATTTTGTTATCTGACATGCACAATGGGAATATTTACTTATTATATTCCTGATATAATTTTGAGACTTATTTGCCTTATTTTCCTGTGGACAATTATATATGGATTAGAGTGACAAACAGCATATAATAGCCAGCCAAGAGTCATTCACTAAAGCCAGGTCATGAAAAGTTAACTTTAATGTTGATGACAAGTACATGCTATAAATCATCACTTCATTCATTTTGAAATGCAACATACTAATAGGAACAGCTCCTTCATTGCTTGTGAGTGACTGCTTAGGATTGAGAGGTGGAAAGTCGATTTTTCTTGGCTTGAAAGTCTCACTGTCTTTTTTGTTTAAGATTCTTTTGGCAGAGTTGGACCTTGCAACTACCAGGGAAGACTCCCAATCGACGTTAGGTGATGCTACAGGGCTGGCAGTGTTGAGTTTATCTATTAAAAGTTAATTGCAGAAAAGCATTTAGTTGCAGGTAAAAACAACAACAACAACAACAAAAACTGTAATAATGTCCCTTACCAGTTGTAGTACCTATTGAGATTCCACTAGGGGGAAACATTGTGATTGCATGTTCTGCACCTGGTCCAATCTTGCACCTTTCAGTAGCCTGTCGAAATCTTTCAGTAGCTTCTCTGTGAAACTGCTTTCTTTCATTAAGAATCCTCTGTTTCCTTTCTTCCTCAGCTGCAAGCATGACCAGCTTTCGATCTTCCATGGCCCTATACAACAAGAATAAAAAAAAGTAAATAGTAGAATAACTGTGATTGGTTGTGTAGTTTGTACCGTTGTCTTAGGGCGGTTTCCAGAGACAGGGTATGAGCCCTTTCCCTGCTGGACTGGGCTGTATCATTCTGCCTTAGAGCAATTCTCCTTTCTCTCTCCCTCTGCATCGCTCTGTTCCTTTTCCTGGATGAATGCAATGTTAAGGAAGACTGTACTAGTTCATTATGGAGGCTTTTAAAAGTGGCATTCATGTCAGACCCCAGTGACTACAAAGTTTCCTACAATTTACTATTTGGTCTCCTATAATTAAATACAAGTTTCAAATGTTAATTAAGTAGTTTATTGAATCTCTCTACTTAACAACTATAGGACCTGATAATTCCAACTTCTTTTTTAACACAGAAGTGCAAGTATTAGGTGGTGTGAAAAGGAAAGATTTAGCAGCACCTCTGTTAATACTCCTTGAAAGAGGTGTGAAATTTTCATTGCCAAGTTTGTATAGTGCACAAGCTGCAAGTGGCAAAATGTTGTTGTCTTGACAACTAGCAAGCAAATTATAGATTTGCAATGGTAAAAAACTAGTAAGCAAAAATAGTATCTATAAAAAATGCAGCAACAAAGGAACCCACTTCACTGAATAGCTTAATTACACCCCTAGCCTATGGGCCTACTACTACTGGAGAGAACGGAAATACAGCAAAATACAGCTGACCAAAGCTATCTAGATGTAAAGCTCACCACAGCTGATTACTTGTGACTCCTCCTCCCCTCCTGTAATAGGTAAATAGGCTGGGCTGCTAAGAGAGAGGGGTGAGTGGCTGCTACTATAAATAGGTATAGATTAAACTACGCTAAGTATTTCCGGTAGAAGTTGGCGCGGTTGGGTTAAATGCCGCCACTTCTCAGCTCGAGTCTACCTTGTGAACTTCTGGTAGTTAGGCACTTTACCTATTCTAAAGAATTTGACTAATATTATTAAAAAAAATAGTGAGAAACTTACTATTTTAAATACAATTAATATTATATTACCTTAATACAAACAGTATGGAGATTACTCTAAGTTAAAAATAATTTTACATGACCACCTCATGGTATGCTGAAGGAAGCTTCTACTACTGCCATACATTGAATGGCAAAGAATCATCAGCCAGACTATTTCCCCATCAGGTCACCTTGTAGAGAATGTTGCTGAACACTGAAATATGCATAGCACAATTCAAGAGGCAATGTAGTCAACAGTTGGTAAAGAAATAGAACAGCAGGAGACATCTGCCACCAACTTATATTCCCTTAGAACTATTACTTCTAAACTTACAAGCTCTCCCGTCCCTCATTTAGTGTTAACGTACCAAACCGCAGAGCTAAAAACCATAGTAACTAACTGGTAAACAAGGATACGCGTAGGCACCGCCACCTCCTCGCACCGCCATCTCCAGAGCGACCGTTCAGGAAATTCTTGGAAATAAGCGAGTAGTTGAAGTGGAACATTCGTAGACACTGTGGTATGCTCTCGCAGTAGAGCCTTTATGAGCTCTCCTCCTGCTATCCTACCCCGCCCATTTTCGGCAAAGAATTGGATTAGAGCCGGTATCTCATTCAAACTAGCCCGCGAACTATGTGGGAAAATATTTTCCTATTAGAGCACATCAGCTATGGTGCGTTTTGCACAGCTGGTGATAGGTCCTCCAGGATCAGGCAAGTCTACTTATTGCTGGGCGGCGAAGGCATTCCTGGAAGAATTTGGTAGGAAAGTGTCGGTAGTGAACTTGGACCCCGCCAATGACGATCTTAAATACAAATGTGACGCTGATATTTCTGAGCTTATAGCTTTGGAAGATGTTATGGACAAGTTGAAGCTGGGACCAAATGGAAGTCTTGTGTACTGCATGGAGTTTTTGGACAAAAACATTTCATGGCTGCAATCTAAGTTGGATTCGTCTGACAATGACTATTTTCTGCTGGACTGTCCAGGTCAGGTAGAACTGTTCACTCATCACCAATCTGTCAAGAACATTTCACTCAAGCTTCAGGAGTGGAAAATTAAGGTTTGAGTAATTTTCTATTAATTGACTGATTTCATAAAGTGGATGAGAAAGGGGATTTTTTATGATCAATGTGTTTTACCAGTCACACACATGTATTGTTCAGATATATACAGTCTGTGGCAAGTTAGCTGAACTTGCTTTCAGCCACTTCATTGAACACATTTGTATTCACAAAATCTAGTGTTTGACTCTCTAGTGTCTCCGCCTCTTGTGTTGAGAAGACAGGATGTAACGACTGTTGGTAGGCACTAAGTCAAAGTAATTGGCATAGTCAGTTTAAAGAAACAACAGTATAAAGGAAGTGTGGCCATAGCTTAATTTAATCCCTTCTTCAAGAGTGAATATGGTCAGTGTGAAATCCAGGAGTTATGAAGCTATGTTTCATTTGTACATGTACAAAAATTATATTATATTGATTTGATGTTCATGAGAATGGTGGTTTTCCCTTCTTTTTCGTACAACATACATTGCATGGATATGTCCGTCTTGCCCAAACTGCATACTACATGGACACTTCTGTCTGGCATGGACTACATGCTACATGGACACTTCTGTCTGGCATGGACTGCATACTACATGGACACTTCTGTCTGGCATGGACTACATGCTGCATGGACACTTCTGTCTGTCTGTGACAATTGTCTTTCTGGGCCCACTGTCAGCTAGTGTGTGTACACTTGGTGGACTCTCACCTATGCAGTGACCCAGGAAAGTTCATTTCTGCCATACTTACATCTCTGTCCACTATGGTGCAGCTGGAACTGCCACACATCAATGTACTCTCCAAAGTAGACTTGGTTCACAAGTATGGGAAACTGGGTAAAGGGTTGTTTTAGAAGTGCACATAACAATCTTATATTGCTTTATCTTTCTATTTTAGCATTCAATTTGGACTATTACTCAGAAGTGCAGGATTTGAGTTACTTGCTGGACCATTTATCAGACAATCCTTTCTTGAAGAAATACAAGTGTCTGAATGAGTCTCTGATAAGCGTGGTGGAGGATTATAGCTTAGTCTCACTGGTTCCTCTTAACGTTCAGGTGATGAAACAATATATTTCTCAGTAATGTTTTCTTCCCATGTGCTTTTTTTTTTGTCTTTAATTTCAAACTTATTCTTGAAGTATTTAAGCATAATATATATTATATATATATATAATATGTAATTTATTTTGCCGCCAGTTTTTTTGTTTGGGCGACTACAGTACATATGTAGATGTAGTGCTGTGAATGTCCAAAGATGAGTGTGTAAGTTAGGTTCTGTATTTCATGTGCAGGACAAGGAAAGCATGTTTACAGTGATGAAGGCAATAGATAAGGCTGTAGGCTATGCTTTCTACTGCGAAGATGGGAGGGACACTCTCAATGCAATGATGTCATCAGCTGCTGGGGCAGATTTCGATTTCTCAAGGTTTGCTACAATTGTGTTGTTGTTGTTTTGTTGTTGTTGTTTTTTATAACAAGCCATCAATAATAGTTGTGCTCAGCCATTACAGTGCTTCTACCATACTATACTGCAGAAACTGTAACTTATGTTGCTCCGGTTGGGCCACAAAATTGAATTCCCCTTCTCTTGCAGTCCAACTGGTACTGCCATCACCAGGGATATTGGGAAAAATATAAAGTATAAATCGTTGAAAACACAAGAATTCACTATATATACATGATTACATTCACAAAATCCGAATGACTTGACAGCTCCTTTTTTTTTTTTAGGTAACCAGCGTTGCCGTTGCAAATAATATAACCAAAAAAAAAAAAAAAAAAAAATATATATATATTACAGAACATACATAATAAGTTTGTAAGTTTAAGTTCAATAATAAAAATTAGTTACAATGATTATTATTAGGCATAGCTGTGAGTAGATATAACTCTGTGGGGTAATCAGCTCTTCGCTTATGAACTAAATAAACGAACAAAAAACTGTGCATTATAATTCAAAAATACAAATTACCATTTTGTTATGTTATGTAGGGACACTGAATATAAGATCATATTGTAACAATAAAATAGTGTAAAATTTTCTCAGTTTAGGTTAGTTAAGTTGGATAGTTATGCTGGCATGCACTGTAGTGTTTGTTCTAGCTCCTATAATTTATATGTTTTAGTTCTATAGTACTTATTTATTTGAAAACCATTTCAATGGGCATGTTTTGTTCATGCTACTAATAAAGAACCAGATACATCATATACCTTGTTCCCACTTGGCGTGAATAACAGTAGGTAAAGTATCATCACAGCTGGTAAATTGTGGTAAAGTATGATCATAGTTGGTAAGTTGTGGTAAAGGATGATTACACCTAGTAAAATATCTCTAAGTACCCCAACTAAGCAAATTGTTTTCTCAGTGGACAGAGTGAGATTAGTTGGTAAAGTATAGTCAGAGTCAGTACAGTTGGTACATTCTGTTATGTGTTATCACAGTTGGGTATAGAGTGCATGAGTGCATATGTTTGGTAGTAGAACCTCAGAGGCTGTTTGTTTAAAGAGGTGATATGCAGTACACATCAAGTGATTGCTCATTTAGAGTTCAGTATCAGAGGTCCCATACTCTTCTGTATGATGACAATTGTAATGGTAGGTAAAGTGTGATTATGCTATGTAGTCACAGAGGGTAGTGTATTCATGGTAGTAAAATATGGACTCAGTAGATGTATCACTGCACAATTAACTGATGTGTATTTAATTAGACATGTCGCAGCAGCAAAGGCCGCTCTTGGGGACGACATTACCGATGAAGACAGTGCTGGTGCGACTATGAATTGAACTTCACTCCAAATATTCAATAATCATTTCATGTTTAAGTATGTAATGTTGTTACATTATATATATTCTATTAGAATGTGCTGAGACTGAGTTAAAGATAATAACTTGTAAATGACAGGGAGATGAATAATAAATGGAGGGTTTAACTGTTGACACCAGGAGTGATAACAAAACACAAATTTATCAAGCAAAACAGAAGAGTAAATAAAAGAAGTTAAGGCCTGAGGATAACTATATTAATTTATGAATAATCTGCACTAGAACAGCAATTTGGTTGAGCTGATTCAAGCTCACTAGATTGTGAGAAGAGTTCATAGATTTCATACTTTCACCAGGTGATCTCCAATATCTCTCTCTTTTCTAGCAGGAAAATACTTGAGTGAAATACCAAGATCGTGAAGAGCTGAAAAATTTAGGCTGATTTTTTTTTTAATTTTTGATGTTTCCAGTGTCCAATGTATGTATATTTTAGATTCTAAACTCTTTGAAAGATTCACACTGATTGGGATATTGGTTTATGAGATGTTAATTCATTGACCAAAGGCTTTTAAGGAGAAAGAAAAAGAGGGAAAAAAAGGAGAAAGAAAAAGAAGGAAAAAAAGGAGAAAGAAAAAGAGAAAAAAAAAAGGAGAAAGAAAAAAAGAGAAAAAAAAAAAGGAGAAAGAAAAAGAGAAAAAAAAAAAGGAGAAAGAAAAAGAGGGGGGGGAAAAAAGGAGAAAGAAAAAGATGAAAAAAAAAAAGAGAAAAAAAAAAAATTTACACGCCCGATAAGGGACTTGAACCCTTGGCCCTCAGATTAAAAGTCTGATGCTCTACCGACTGAGCTAACCGGGCCGCGTTATAAAGCATGGTTCCAAGTTAATTTATATACTCATTGTCAATAGGGTAAATAACATTGTCGATCTTTTCCTACTTTATAGGAATAGGTAAAGGTTCGTCAATATCAAACACACTGGTTCTAAGTCAAATTTTACTGTGTCAATAGGGTAAATAATATTGCCGATTATTTCCAAACCGAATAGGAATAGGTAAAGCATTGTCAATATCAACACATTGTACAGGAGCAGTTATTTTTGAAAATAGGCAATTTTATTTAAAAAGTCAAAAGAAATTTACGGAAAATAAGATCTAAAAACACCTACGCCTATTTTTAGCTAGACTTACAAACATTAGCTAAGGCAGCCATGTGATGATAAGTTGGCGAAAGTCACTAAAGGAGTTTTCACTATTGAATGTAGTTGCAGGCTTGTGTTGTTTATTGCTTGTTATATTTCATTTTCTTATTCCATAAACACCAGTAATAACTGGGCAACTCCTAGCAACTTTTTGTATTTCAAGTAAGTTTTGTTGCATCAAGTAAGGATTTTTTGGGGCATTTTATTATAAAATTTTCTCATCTTCTTATTCGACTTTTAAGAGCACGTTTTTTTTGTTTTTGTTGGACTACACATTAATGTCTTATATGATAGAAAACGCGTTTACTATCTATGATCCAATGCTAATTTTTGCTGGTGGGCGTGGGTCTCGACAAACTTCGCGTGCTAACTGCTGCCAGCTGTTTTTCAAGATGAAATGGAGCTGAAGCTTTAGGCTAATTTTTGGTGACCTTGTTATGCTGATCGTGTAATGTAGAATGGCTAATAATAATTTCTCTGTCATGCCGAGATTTACCTCGTCTGTTCGTGCTAAAGGCCGCTCTGCTTCTACAATGTTGAGTCTACCAACTTCAACTGTGCTCGACTTAGAATGCGTTAAAAGAAAGAGAGCTAGGAGGAAGGATGATGGCAAGAGTGTCACTGAATTAATAAAGCTATCATCTGCTGGGTGCAGCTCCCAAGATAAACAAAAGGTATATTGTTGGTGAACTTTAATTGGAATTTATTTTATTGTATGACCTGGCTACACAAGACATCGTCAGCACTGAGTAAATTGTTGGTAGAATGTATAGAATTAATTTCCAGATTGAATATTTCGTTCTTAATAAACCACAGTGTAATTCAATCGTGGAAGTATATTTAAGACACAGACTTTTTTTTTAATACTTTGACCCCATGGTCTTCAAAAAAATTGGCGAGTGAGCAGAGCAAGCGAGACAACTATCAGGGGTAACTCAATTGAAAATCGGGGATATTTGTTTTATATATGTTTGGACGTACGTATGTCATTTTTGTACTTTGACCCTTGTGTTTTGTGTTAGTTTGGTGGTCGACCCCATCCCAAACTTTACTAAACAGAATCCTCTGGTTTATCGATCATTACCCATTGCTTGAGCACAAATGGCGAGCGACTAGTGATGTGCTTGAGCACAAATGGCGAGCGAGCCTAAAACTACACTTATTGTTAAACATTTGATTTTTAAACTACATATATACGGTAGAGGGGATTCATTGCCATAGTAACCACTCCCCGCAACTGTTTGAATTGAAAAACAATAAATAAATAAAACAACAAAATACAAGTCACATTATTTAAACTTTTTCTTTGTGATATTCTTTAGCTAAGTAGTAATTGTAAGGCATTATACTTTCACACAACTGAACATACCTACACAGGACTTACCTTCGTGAGTAGTCTAGTGGTCAATGAATTTTCAAGTAAATACTGTTGCGTAGAGCTTATAACTATGAGAAATAGCATATTAACTTACCACCGCCACTAACTCGAATAGAAATGGAACTCTGGTAAGTTTTTTAGTTTTAACTGCACCCGCAAAAGAATTCAAAGCGGTAAACAATTCAATTTCTAGGGTGATACGGGTAATGATTGATAAATCAGAAGAATCTGTTTAGTGAATTTTGGGACGGGGTCGATATCAGAGCTAGCACAAAAATACGTGAGGGTCAGAGTACAAAATGACATACGTATGTCCACACACATATATAAACAAACAAATATCCCCGATTTTCAATTGTGTTACCCCTGAGAGAGTCTCGCTTGCTCCGCTCGCTCTCCAATAATAATCAATAACAATAATAATGGTTAATAAGTAGCATAGCTATTCACATTGACAGGATGTGAAAAGAAGAAGTGTATTATCCCATCTTTGTTTTATTTTGTCATGAATCTTCGGGTTATTTTTGAAGTCTTTGTCAGTCCTTTCCACGGTTCCTTGGTTTGAAATATCGTTCTTGGCAGACTGATACTTCAATAAATCATCTTTGCATGAAATTCATGTATATGTATAAAAATTACTTGTGTCGTTATATATAAATATAATAGAAGTCATTTTAATTGTAGATTACAGAATATTTCCACTTGTTGCAGCAGTCCTCAAGGGAGATTGGTAAGCACATGAGGAGAAAAATGAAGTCTTCAGAAATTGAATTTAGAGTTTGACATAGAATAATTGATGGGGTTTCTTCTAGCCTTTGAATTGTGTAGATATGTAATAATGCAGAGTCAGCTATTCCATCTCTAATAAACAATCAGTGATGGTTCAGTGTAGGTCACAGAGGGCTCTTGACAATGGGTGACAATAAAGCTAATTAAACACTTACTAAGTTTTTAATACGCCCCCAAAATTAAGCTTTTGGTTAGAACAGTGACAGTTCCATTATTTTGTGTCTTCAATATAATCATACAATCTATCTATAGTCATACAGTCTATAAATATTAGATGTATTCCCTCTCTTTCACAGGCTTTAAAAAAAAAAAAGGAATTCAGAATTAAAAATATTTGGTCGTCACTGGGAATCGAACCCAGGACCGCTTGCTTAACGTTCAAGTGCTCTGCCACTGAGCTACGACAACCAGCCGGCAAGCAAACACTCTAATTCTGTATTTATACTGTTATGGGGTTCTGAAAGAGAATTTTCGAGTTAAGTATGGCCTCTACTTTTGTCAGTATAGTCACAAGTTCCTGAAAGTGAAGTGCGTGTGGCGAGATGGCTTCCTCAGTTGCACCTTCGTTGGCTTCACGCCGGCTTCCCTAATCCCCCCAGAACGTGGAGTGCGAGGAGGGAGGAAATGCCAATGAAGTGGCTGATGAGTGTAGAGAGAGGAAATGGCATTCGGAAGAGTAGAGGAGCTGTTGGATTTCTTGAATATTATTAAAAGTGCCCACGAAATTAGTTTTGCTGTCAGAGTAGATGTCTGTCAGACAGCCACGGCGAACACTAACTTGACGGAGTGCTGACCTGAATTCATTGGCTTCGAGGCTAGAGCATAACTCAAGATGTATAGCCTGCGTTGCTAAGCAAATAAACATGCATGCATATGTTTTAATTAATACAGGCTTACACAAGTGTATCCCATCCTGAGCATAAAAGGCCCCACAAAGTCAACTCCAGTTAAAGAGAAAGGTGGGCTGGGTGTGGTGCGAACAGCAGGGAGAAGTCCCATGACTTGTTGTAGAGGCTTTGCGTATGCCCTTTGGCACACAGCACATTTCCTGCTGATAATCTTTAAAAAAAAGTTTCTCAAGCAAAAAAAGAAAGAAAAAAAAGATCTGTTGAGAGTGAGACTGTAGCATAGCAGTACTTCTTAACAGTATAAATACAAAATTGGAGTGTTTGTTTGCTGGCTGGTTGTCGTAGCTCAGTGGCAGAGCGCTTGTGCATTAAGCAAGTGGTCCTGGGTTCGATTCCCGGTGATGACCAAATATTTTGTATGCCTGAGAAAGAGAAAGAATACATCTAATAGTAAAAGAAGGCCGAGAAAGAAATTGTGACGTCTATAGATAGTACACAGTCTATATATAGTCACACAGTCTATAGTCACACAATCTATAGATACACAATCTATAGATACACACAGTCTAAAGATAGTCACACAGTCTATAGATAGTCACACAGTCTATAGAGATTCACACAGTCTATATATAGTCACACAGTCTATAGTCACACAATCTATAGATACACACAGTCTAAAGATAGTCACACAGTCTATAGATAGTCACACAGTCTATAGAGATTCACACAGTCTATAGATAGTCACACAGTCTATAGATAGTCACACAGTCTATAGATAGTCACACAGTCTATAGAGATTCACACAGTCTATAGATAGTCACACAGTCTAAAGATGGCCATACAGTCTATAGCTAGTTCTGTAGTTTTTTTTTGTTAACTTGAGGGAATTATATTGCTTCCAATCTGACCTGATACCATTGGAAGTACTAGTACTTGACTTGTGTGTTTCAAAGAAAGAAGAAGAAAAATAAAAAATGAGAAAATAAGAATAATAGCAAATTTTCTCGTTTTTTACAGCTAATAATATTGTTAATGAAAACTTAACCCGATGTTTCGACTTCTTGCTGAAGTCCTCTTCAGGGGTCAACTGAGGCCAAACTCTCCGTAGTGATATAACAACACAATGTAAACAACAAGATTTGGTAGAGGATAATAGAATGGATAAAAATTTAAAAAAGCCTTATGCCTAATTGCCTGTATTCCTAATTTGCAAAAGTTAGTCCATCCAACGCCACTGTGTGCCAGGATACTTGCTAGTACTGCAATGTTGTTTTCTCATTGATTCAGTCATTTTCGGCTGAAATAATTATAATAATAGCAAATTTTCTCGTTTTTTACAGCTAATAATATTGTTAATTAAAACTTAACCCGACGTTTTGACTTCTTGCTGAAGTCCTCTTCAGGGGTCAACTGAGGTCTCTGTGGTGATATACTAACACAATGTAAACAGCAAGATTTCTGGAGTATACGCTTACTGTCTACTATATCCTGGAGGGTGATTTACATGCAGTATGGACAGCCAGCATCCTGGACGCTCTAAACTCTGTTAAACTTGTTGTCAGGTGTCATTTCTATGTGATAGATACCTTCACTTTAAGTCTCATCATCCTAATCATGTAAAGAGAGGAGTAGTGAGATGTGTTTGTATCAGAGAGCTAGGAGGGTAACTAATATGAGTGAAAACTTGAAGGAAGAAGAGAAACACCTACACAAAGTACTTCAAAATAATGGTTATGACAACGCAACCATTAGGGCAGGCTCTAAAGAGTTACCTTCTAAAGATCACACAGATACTGAGCAAGAGAAAGGTTTGATTCTTACTATTCCATACATAGCAGGATTGAGTGAGAGCATTCAGAGAGTGTGTAGAGACTTTGACATCAAAACAGCATTTAAGTCGGGTAAGACACTAAGATCACATCTTACTAAAGTCAAAGATACTATACCCATTACCACCGAGTCATCTATAGTGTACAGTATGCCCTGCAAATGTGGTAAGGTATACATAGGTGAAACAACTAGAAGGCTTGAGCAGAAAGTGAAAGAACATCAGGATGCTTGTAAGAGAGGTGATGAGAAGGTTTCAGCCATTGCTGAACATGCCATTAAATAGGAAGAGGTAAGAATTGTAGACAGAGCCAGTAAGAATCGTCGGTTGAAGATCAAGGAAGCTCTACACATACAGATGACACCTGACAACAACAAGTTTAACAGAGACATAGGTTTAGAGCTTCCAGGATGCCTCCTTTACTCTCTTCAGCTCTTTATTAAGAGTCATAAAGTCACTTCTTCTCCTTTGTCTATCTTTCCTGCTTCTCAGTCTCTGTCCTTCTGTCATGATTGTGGACTTCCTTAGGCTTTATAAAACTATTGCCTTCTCTTTGAAACTTTAGCTGTCTATTTCTCGCCAATTTCACCTGCTTTTAGCTGTAGTTGTCATTTCCTTGACAGAATTCTACTTAATGTGACGGAATTCTACTTAATGTGACGGAATTCTACTTAATGTGACGGAATTCTACTTAATGTGACGGAATTCTACTTAATGTGACGGAATTCTACTTAATGTGACGGAACTTTACCCAGTCAGTTTGCGACAACACTCTACCCAGTCAGTTTGTGACCACACTTTACCTATTCAGTTTATAGCGACACTTTACCATCCCAGCCCAGCTAAAGGAGTACATATTCATAAATGCGCACACCTTCGTCATTGTCACTGACAGACAAGCATAGTATTATGTAGATAGACTATCTGGCTACACTAGTTTGTTTTGAGGAAGGAACTGCAACTAAGTAATTAGTTGTTTGTTGTTGTTGTGTTGTTTATTGCTGGTGCATATGTTTGTTTAGTGGGGCATGATGTGGACCAGTCTGCTGTGGACTCGACTGCCGTCTTCCTATTTGAACTATTTGTTGGCAACAGTGTTTGGTCCGTGGAGAACCAGAAGGAAATCAGAAACAAGCTCGGCCCTTTCCCGGCCTCAGTAGCCGAGGAAGCGTACAGATGTGTTCTAAACATCATCGCCATAGCACCACACTGCAAAGAGCTGGACCAGAAGCAATCTGAGTTGGAGCCACAAAACCCCGAGGTTGAATTTGGGAAGAGAATCAAGTTTCGTTTCCCTAAACATATGAGCAGTGGCAGGAATCAGAGCAGTAACACGGTGTCTAATGATAGTGTGGGAGTGGTCAGAGAAGGTGGTTATGACTCGCTGTCCGATGATGACGAGGGTGAAGGGGGGAGTGGCAGTCACTCGGAATTGCTCACCGATATTCTTTGTCAGCCTCACGCTGGGAACACTCTGTCGAAATGTAGCAATGTTGCTGAGCCTGCATTGAAGCCTCCTGTAGTAGTATCATCAGAGAGCCTGTATTCTGCAAAGTGGCTTCAAGCCAAGTGTCTGGGTTATGGCACTGGGGCAGATTGGAAGGACCTGTTCTCAGCCATTTTCGACTACCTGAGTTCTGGGGATGAGGACATAGAGAACAATGTAAGTGTATGAATGATATTTTGCTTCACCAGTTGCATTTAAACTATCTGTAAGCAATGTACCAGAGTATACAAGTATGTGTAATGTTGACTGTATCAGGTGTGTTAGTGTCTAGTGGTAACAGACATATGGTGTACCATTTGGTGCGTGTGTGTGTGTGTGTGTGTGTTATTATTTTTCATCTCTGTGTGATTCCTGTCTTGTTATAAATTCCCTGTCAGTTTAGTGTACATAACTGTGTCAAGCTAGCTCAGCTATATTTTGTGATTAGGATTTTGTATTTCTAATTTGTCCTCATTCTGAATATATAAGAGTAAATGATATGTAATCTAGAGAGGGCTTACTATAAGCAATCGAGATTCCGTGGTGTTTTTAAATTTATATATATATATGTATGGTGCATGCGACCCCTTTTTTCACTCACGCCACTAATTATGTAAGTTAGTAAAGTGTCTTGATAAAATAATAAAGTAACGAACCCTTTCCACTATTCAGTGTGAGTTGCGGCATTGAAAGGCAACCTACTCTTGGAGCAAAACTGAACACCTGAACTTTTCTTCACTTAAAAAAAAAGTATAGCAAACCCAACAGCACTATTTCTCTGTGTCGTCATTGAATGGGCAGGTCACGTTAGAACATTTTAATTTCAACAATTATATTTGCCAAGGGGCTGTAGCTCATAGTTAGCTATCACTTTAAAGCTAGGCTAGCTCGCCCGCCATTATGTGTGTGTGTGTGTACTTACACGTGTGCGTCTGTGCATCTTTAGCTGGTAGAACTCCTAGGATTTGGAGAGCTAGAATTTGTGCAGGAACTCCTAACTCACAGAGAGGACATAGTGGCATCTGTATTGCAGGACTCATCCAGTTTGCTTCAGTCAGGTGAGAGGAGAAGGAGTCTATGAACTAGAATAAGTGAGATGGGTAGGTGGGTGGGTATGCTGAATGAGGTGGGAGGGGAGGGGGAGGGCTTGAGGTGGGAGGGGAGGGGGAGGGGAGGGGGAGGGCTTGAGGGGAAGGGAAGGTGAAGTGTTGATGGGTTAGGTGACCTGTGTGGTGGGTGGATGGTTGTGATGGATGGATCAGTTGGTGTTGTTGTGATGACCTGAATGGGTTGTGATCGAGGTGATGTGGGTGGATTGTAACATTGTGATGTTTAGCATTGGGTGAGTTCAGTGGTGGGTTGGTGAGTCCAGTGGTGGGTTGGTGAGTCCAGTGGTGGGCTGGTGAGTCCAGTGGTGGGTTGGTGAGTCCAGTGGTGGGCTGGTGAGTCCAGTGGTGGGTTGGTGAGGTGAGTCCAGTGGTGGGTTGGTGAGTCCAGTGGTGGGTTGGTGAGTCCAGTGGTGGGTTGGTGAGTCCAGTGGTGGGTTGGTGAGGTGAGTCCAGTGGTGGGTTGGTGAGTCCAGTGGTGGGTTGGTGAGTCCAGTGGTGGGTTGGTGAGTCCAGTGGTGGGTTGGTGAGTCCAGTGGTGGGCTGGTGAGTCCAGTGGTGGGTTGGTGAGTCCAGTGGTGGGTTGGTGAGGTGAGTTTAGTTGGTTGGTGAGTCCAGTGGTGGGTTGGTGAGTCCAGGGGTGGGTTGGGTCCAGTGGTGGGTGGTGAGTCCAGTGGTGGGTTGGTGAGTGAGTCCAGTGGTGGGTTGGTGAGTCCAGTGGTGGGTTGGTGAGTCCAGTGGTGGGTTGGTGAGTCCAGTGGTGGGTTGGTGAGGTGAGTCCAGTGGTGGGTTGGTGAGTCCAGTGGTGGGTTGGTGAGTCCAGTGGTGGGTTGGTGAGTCCAGTGGTGGGTTGGTGAGTCCAGTGGTGGGCTGGTGAGTCCAGTGGTGGGTTGGTGAGTCCAGTGGTGGGTTGGTGAGTCCAGTGGTGGGTTGGTGAGTCCAGTGGTGGGTGGTGAGTCCAGTGGTGGGCTGGTGAGTCCAGTGGTGGGTTGGTGAGTCCAGTGGTGGGTTGGTGAGTCCAGTGGTGGGTTGGTGAGTCCAGTGGTGGGTTGGTGAGTCCAGTGGTGGGTTGGTGAGTCCAGTGGTGGGTTGGTGAGTCCAGTGGTGGGCTGGTGAGGTGAAGGGAATAGAGATGTGGCGGGAAGAGGGGATTTATAGGGAGTGTGTGTGCATGTGTGTGCATGCATGTGTGTGTGCGTGTGTGCATTTGTGTGCACACGCATGTGATAATGTGCAACTTTGTTACCGGTAGTAAGTGTTGTATGTTTCTTGCACCTTTTAGTTTCTATGGCAAAGGATAAATCATCTGGTGTAGCTGATACAGCACGGCCCAGTTCACGCTCAAGGCCTGCCGTTGGCAGTCAGGTGACCATTCAATCTGAGCAGGAGAAGCAACTCAAGAAGATGTATCGCAAGGAAGAAAAAAAAGTAGCGAAGCAAGTGAGAGACCTCAAGTCAGTTGGTGTCACAGATAGAGCTACACAGCTGCAGATGCTGGGATACGATCCATCTGAACTTAAAAAAGAAAGGTATGCATGTGGTGTAAGAACTTGCTACTCAAGGGACAGCAAAAATACTTCAGGCCACAAATATATGGCCTGAGGGTGAGATGTTCGTTAACTTGCTCCATTATTTAAAGTTTAGAAATAAAACAACAACAACATAAACCGATCCAACTGGTGCTTTTTAGAGTATCTGACCTGTAAATGGATTGTACGTTTTAATTCGCACACACACACACACACTAGTCCTTTTTTCAGTGTATGTGCATGTGTGTGCATGCGTGTACATGTGGGGTAACCATGTGCAAGAAAGTGTTATTAAGTAAAGATGGTTAATATCAGCAGAGACCTTGCAACTCTTGCATTTGTCTCCTGTGAAGTTGTCATGTCCTTCACTTTCTGGTAGAGAGTTGTCCCTGGAGGAGGCGTCCAGGAGACCGCTGTTGACTGGGCGCAATGTGTATCGGACAGTGGATCCAAGTGTACTTTACCCTCATGTCTACGACTCTCTGGCTCAAGCCAAACTCACCTCAGCCTTTGTGGCTGATTCAAAGGTTTGTGTGTGTGTGTGTGTGTTATGTGTGTGTGTGTGTGTGTGTGTGTGTGTGTATGTGTGTGTGTGTCCATGCTTTTTATTTTTTCAGCTAGGGTCATAGCTCCTATTAATGGCTGAACCTCAGCCCTGGCTAAGCACCATCTAGTGGTAGATCATAAAAATGAATTCCTTTGCTTGTGACTGAAAACTCGCCAAAATTCCATCTCTTCGCAATTATCCCGCGTGTCCGGCAGCCGCGTTATCTTATCACAGGTGTGCATGCTGTACATTGTGGCATCACTTCTTTGTCAGTTGATAGAAGGCCTTTCACAAATGTCATCTTTAACTTTAATGAAAAGAACAAACTGTTGCTTAGAAATAATTATAATTCACTTGAATTTTTGTGTGGTATAAATTTAGTGTACAACTTATGAAAACACTGTGTTAATTTACTATTTTTCTGGCTTCAACAATGGATTAATAAATTTCCACTTATTATAGTAGTAACTTGTACAGCCAGAACCACTGGTGTAACTTTAAAACCACACGCTCTTCAGTGTTTCATCCAGACATTCTTGCAAGGGGGGGCAAAATAGAGTTTTGAAAATGTAAGGGGGGGCGGGCGGCACTGGTCACCATGGGAGTGAAATAGAATTATTGGAAGGCCTATGTCCTACATTAAAAAAACATAATCTTATCTAATGAGGTCTGCATATGTCAGATCCTGACAAGTTAATTCAGCTACTCATTTTCACCTCCACCGTCTAGCAATTTTCAGTCAACTGTGACATTCACTATTTAGATGCTTTTCACACACTATTCAACTCTGACTCTCACCTCCCCTTAGGTTTATCACACGTTGATTCACACTTACGGTTGCTGGCTGGCTATAAAAAGGCCAGCCCTCAGCTCACCGTAGCAGTTGTTGAGTTTTGATCTATACAGATTCTACAACTTCCAGAACCAGAACTCTAAGCACTCGTAGTCCCTGACAGCTTAAGATAGTCTCAAATGGATATTCGCTCTTTCTTCTGTGGTGCAAGCTCTTCAAAGTCACCTGGCCACTCAAGTAGCAGTGACACAGAAGATAAAATTGACAGCAATCAATCTGATACTGAGTTTTTGGAGCCAAGTCCTGCCAAGAAAAGATTAATTGTCCATGAGAAGCATGCAAAGGAAAGATTAACTACACATGAGAAAAGCAAGAAAATCACTGCAAGCAGTCGAAAATACAACAAAAAATGGGAAGAGAGCTTCAATTGGCTGATGTTTGATAAAAATTTCCAAGGAGCTTTTTGTAAGGTTTGCAGGAAGAGAGGAATTTCTCTTCAAAGAACAGGAGGAACATGGATCTCAAAACCTTTCACGAACTGGAAGAAGGCAATAGAGAAGATGAAAATTCATGCAAAGAGTGATATTCACCTCCTATCATGTGAAGCAGAGATGGCTGCAGCTACAGCACTACAAGAAGGGTCAGTCATTCAGCAACTCCAACAAATTAATGATGAGGAAAAGTTGAAGAACAGAATGGCCATTAAAGCTCTAATTCGTTGCACCCATTTTCTAGCTCGTCGCCACATTCCCCACACAACAAATTTTGATGAACTTATTGATCTAATCGTAAGTTGTGGTGCAGAAGATTTAAAGGGGTTCCTTGAAAGAGCTAGATTAAATGCAACCTACACATCTAAAGTTGCTGTTGTTGAATTTGTTGAGGCAGTTGGCTTATGGGCTGAAGAATGTTTACTGAAACGGCTTCGCCAAGCTTCCCATTTCAGCATAATGGCAGATGAGTGCACTGATGTGACGACCACAGAAGAGCTTTCAATTTTCTTCCGCTGGGTGAACATGGACGGTCAACCTGTTGAGCACTTCTTGGATATAGTTCCATTGAAAGCTACTGATGCAAAGACTATTTATTCTGCCCTTGTTGAATTCATGAAAGATAAAAACATACAGATTAGCAAGCTGGTGGGTATGGGATTCGATGGAGCAGCTACTTTCTCTGGGAAACACAATGGTGTGCAGAGTCTCCTGAAGAAAATTTTACCTCATGCACTTTTCGTACACTGCCATTGCCATTTGCTACAGCTAGCATGCGTTCAAGCAGCTAATGCTACCAGTGGGATAAAACATGTGTACATCACACTCACCACCCTCTGGAAATTTTTCCACTATTCTCCTAAGTGAGCTGAGAGTCTCAAAGCAGTACAGCAGGTGCTTGACTTACCTGAGCTGAAAGTTGTGAAACCATCAGATACTCGCTGGCTGTCCCATGAACGCTGTGTGAAGGCAGTCAAAGCTAGCTACAGTGCAATTGTGACTGCTCTAAACAATATCTATGAGCAGACACATGCACCTGAAGCTCTAGGTATCAGTAAAGCCTTATGTAGGCCCTCAACTTTAGTGGCCATATACCTCCTTGATTATGTTCTGCCACAAGTGGCGAAGTTGAGCAGAGCTCTCCAGACTGAGAGAATAGACTTGACAGCTATCACCCCTCTTGTTGATGCCACTCTCAATACACTTGATGATGCCATGTTACCTGCTGCTAACTGGGTATTAGAACTGATGGATGCAAAGAATGAGATCGAAGAAGTCACTGACATCACGTTAACCACGGAAAGCATTGCTACATTCCAAGGACAAGTGGCTGAACCGTTTATCAGGATGCTGAAGGCAAACATATCCAGCAGATTTATTTCACAAGATATTGTCTCCTCATTTGGCATCTTTGATCCGAAGAAAGTGCCAGCTGCTGACTCTTCTGACTTCCATACATATGGTGAGGACTTAATAAATGTACTATTAGCTCACTATGGTGCAGAGCTGCCTGCTAAGACTGCTGGTGGAGATGAATACACCAAAGAAGCTCTTATTTCCTGCGAAACCCGAGAGGAGTGGAAAACATTTCGAAGCTACTTATCGAAGAAGCCGAAAGGTAACCTGCACTTGCAGTTGAAAGAGCTCACCACAAGTGATATGCTTAGTGAAATTTTTCCAAACATTAGCACCCTGGCAAACATATGTCTATCTATCCCTGTCAGCACTGCTTCAGTGGAAAGGAGCTTCTCCAAAATGAAACTAATTAAAACACGAATTCGAAATCGAATTGGGCAATCACAATTATCCTATTTGATGAAAATAGCCATGGAGACACCCGAGACGCTCTCATCTACACAATTAAATGACATTATTACAGTATGGAACAAAAAACCTAGACGAATTGCTGTGTGAATATTGTTTATTATTAATTTGGTTTACATTTTTCTCTTAATAAATATCGGTTCTTTCAAAAGGGTGGGGGGCACTTAGAATCCAAGGGGGGGCATTTAGAACCCAAGGGGGGGCAAATGCCCCCTTTCGCCCCCCCTAAATGAAACCCTGCTCTTTACTGACTACATATGAACTGTACAGACTTCAGATTTCTACCTTTTGTACAATTGAGCAAAGAAAATATCACAAGAAACAACAACATATTGCCAAATTTGTCTGTGATTGACAACAAAAAAAATGTCCAAAGTAATTGAACCCATTATAATTAATAGGTATAGTTAACTTGTTTGTGCTCACAGTCTGAAATTCTAATTAGCAAACCTCAGCACACATGCGGGAGTTTACAACATCAGTTATGCAAGTTATAGCTTTACAGGCAAAGCATATTTATTTAGGAGGAAAAAAACCCTCTTCAGTCCTTTTTTCCATTAGTATCCAATTAGGCCATTAAAAATATCAAATAACAGTTTGAAGTGAGCTTTACAAATATTTACTAAAGTGGTGCGTGTGGAGGAGAGAACATGGTGGAAATAGATATATGTAGATATATGGAATTTTACAGAAATAATTGACATTAGTTCATGTGGTAAGGCCAGTATATAGAAAATAAAATAAAATTCAACAAAAACTCATCGTTACGGCATGCTCACAAGGGTAAGAAACTGATATACAAAAAAAAATCGGCTTCTAACTTTAGCCGTAGCCCTGCAGTATTGCAGTGATGTCCAAATGGTGATGGGACTATTTCTTGAGATGCGACGGACTTCCAGTCTTTATTCTTGGTAGGTGACTTTCTTCTAGTAGTACTTTTCGGCCTGCAGAAATAAAATAACTCGGGGGGGGGGGGGGGGGGGAGCAGAAGTAAGTTTAACACTCCCTAGCAACCAAGGCCTATTCCGTGAGTTTTTCGCACTCAAAGAGTGTGACAGCACCTATAAAATTTAACTTTTATTGTGAACTCTTACAAGAGGCACTACATAAAATTTGCAAAACTCAGATTAGTTATTGTATACTCTATGAATGTGAATTGTGAAAAAGAAACTAAAACCAATACAGCAAACGGTAATAATTGACAATCTAATGGATACAAGTATATATCATTGTTTTCATTGTAATTACAGTTTCCAAACACGAACACTTTTAATGGTACAGCTCAGTATATGATGGTATTGGCCCGTCTGCCATCTTTATTAGTCATCCTCAGCCAAGAGAGGTTCACGGTCACATGAACCAACTAATGAAGGCAGGCGGCTTCCTTGAGTTTGATTTGCATCCTTGTCAAGATCAGAGGCCGACGAAGGCAATTGTATTGATGTGTTAGATATCCAATTCCTGATACCACTGCTGCGAGCCTTGAAGTAGGCCAAGGAAAACAGCTGTCTGTATCCGTGGTAACAGATCACACCCACAAACAGTAGCATGGTCAGAGTCACCGAAATGAAGGAATACCACATGATGTTTTCGGGTTTTTTTAAGCTATTGGTGTTCACTATGGCAAGTTGCAGTAGGATGAGATTAAGCAGGGACACTCCTTCCAGCAGATTGTGGCCACGCCTCTTGTATATCCTTGACTTTGCCCACCAGGCAACTAAAACAAGTACGGCCAGGACTATTAATGTCAGAAGGGTGCTACTCAGGACTGTGCTCTGGGCCTCATTGGCTATCAGTATTAGTGTTCTAGCCAGGAGCTGCAGACCCGTCCAGCAGTAGCCCGCGCTAGTGTAAGGACCAACGTATGTGTCAAAGAAGGGCCTCCATTTATTGATCCACCATAGTGCCGGGTGGCTTGACTTCCGATATAGTCTGCGAATGAACAGTAGGCACAGCGTGTAAGGGGCCAAGACACCGACTGTGATCACTCCTACTATGAACAGTGGCAGGTGGCCCTTAGTGAAGTACTCCATCTTCCCGTCCAGTGCCCATTTATAAAGTTTCATTGTGTTGCTTAAATTGTCTAAGTCAGTGCTGTCAGTTATCAGGTACAGGTGTATTTTGTGATAGCGGAATATTTGCATCGTCAGACGAGTCAGCTTTGCGTAAGATAAGAGGATGAGCGTGGATAATACCTTGACGCAGTTGGTTCTGAAAAGTGCTGCTATCTTGGCATTCTTTTTGCTGACGTATATAATGGCACCAGCCAGGAACCAAATGTACAGTGGAAATAGGTACTGCAGCCACACCTTCTCGTAGCTGTTCATGCCATTGTAGAAACAAGTTGGAATACCAAAGTCTAGGTTCAGCCAAGATATGAAAGCTTTACAGACTGCTGCTAAGTTTTTATGTTTGCCTGATGGTATCTGCAGGTAGAGATCACTATTGATTTGAAAGATGTTGGCATAGAACAGAATACCACCGATAGTCCCTTCGGCCACTGTGAGATCAAATATAGTCAGGAAGAATACCAGGAGCACCCCCAGCACCAGGAATGCAATAATCAGAGACAATGTTGAATTGGTGCAGTCTGCCACACAGTCATCTCCTCCCAGGATCAGGCTGTATCCATTAGCACAGTCTCCACATAATACTCCCGTTCGATGGGGGTTGCACTGGCTGTCGGGGTCTATTAAAGAAGTGGTGTTGGTTTTTAAGGAACTGTTGGGCTTGAGACAAAATGATGGCGGGCAATTGTCAGCGACTGTGAGGTAGCTCACATTGTCGCGATTGTAACTCCCCAACCACGTATACCTGGAAGTGGCAAAATTCCAGGATGTGTTAGAAGAAGAATTGCATGTGACTGGATGATCTCCCAAGTATTGACAGTTGCACTTTTCATCTTTTCGTTTGATGTTGAATCCAAACGGACATTTTTCCAGCATGACGTAGATGTATATTGACTTATAGCTACTTAAGTGTTCCGTGAAGCTAATGTCATTGGATGTCGTCACGTACAGTTCTATTTTGTGTGGGTCACTGTGTTTTCTCTGGTTAGGGTATGCCTTCAGTGTGAGATTTATCTCTTCGCACTGTTTATTCAAGTCAAACACCCTATAGGATTTGTCATTGGAAAATGTAATTGCTCTATCTTTTATCTTCGTTTCCATTGTCCCTGGAGTTGGGGAATTCCACTGCCCTACGAGCACCAGTGGAATGGAGAATTTCCCCCCTGGTGAAATTGTTTTATACGTGATATTTTTGTTACAGTTTGGCCTGTTGTTTTCACAGAAACAAGCTCTAGTTGGGGCAGATGTGATGGTGGAGTCGTTGTTGGGACTGTGATGAGGAAACAACTGCAGAAATATTTTGCCACTATTGGAGACAGAAGTATAGCGTGGTGCTTTCAGAATGGTGCAGGATTCTATTGACCCTCCATACAGATTGTCCCCAGAATAATGTGCAGTATTGTCATGAAGATATACCACAGCTTTGCTCTTCCCTTTTTTATAACGAGGCATGTGCTGGAAGAAACAGATGGGCTTGGCCTGTCTGCAATCATACTCCACCATGATTCCCCCACCTATGTGGTAGGCGGAGTTACTAGCGATCGTGAGTACCGCCATGTGACTGAAGTACAGGATGGCCCCCGAGCAAAGAAGCAAGCCCCCACCGCTCGACCCTCTATTCTCAGTAATGTTCACTTCCCTCCTGAAGATGATGTTAGAGGTGGTGGCCACCAGGCCGCTGCAACGGTTCTGGACGATGCTCGTGTCCGAGATCTCAAAGTGTGGGTTGGACTTGGTTACTATGACGCCACTGCCGGAGTTGTTCCAAGTGTTCTCCTTCACGTAGTTGCGTTCCAAGTGGCATTTGTCCATGATGATGAAGTACTGTGGCACAGTGTGCGGGATCACGCTGTCGGCAATGTAGTTGATGTTGAATATGGCCACTCCTCCGAAGGACTTGAGCCAGTTTTCAATGAAGCTGCAATTGGTGATTGCAATTGTTCCTGCAGTGCACATTTCGGTGGATTCTTTGTGCCGGATATATAGAGCCCCTCCTGACCAATGAGCTGAGTTGTCTCTGAAGTTTGAGCTGCTTATCTCGAGGATCTGTGACAAGTCTCTTTTCTTGTGGACTACCAGTTCACTACAATTGCTGTAGTATACATCGATGATGATGCCTCCACCGTACCAGCCGGAGTTGCTGACGAAGTTACTGTTCTTTATCTGTACTTCATTTTTATATGTTAAATTACTACCCAAGATTAGGGTCAAGGCCCCTCCAAAGCAGCCCAGGTTTTTCTCAAAGTGCACACCATCAAGAGTAGCACTGACATGTGGGCATTTTATGAGCACAGAGGCGCCCCCTGACCAAATGCCTTCTTTGTGGGTACATTTTGAGTTGGACCGCGAGGCTATGGTGTTGTTAATGAAATAAGTTTGTGAGATGCGAAGTTTGGGATTAGACGAGCCGGCCGCAGAAGGCGAGCAATCTGTGAATGCAAACCTGCATCCGCTCCGATGCTGGTAGCTCTCAACATAACCGTTGACGAACCGACAATCAGACACAATTATGTCCCCAAAGACGCTCTCTGTATTCACAGCTCCGTGTGGCGCAGAATCTACAATTACACTTTCAATCGTGAGTGTGTGTCCGTAGAAGAAGGCCAGAGCTGAGATACTGGTTATGTTCATCCACTGGAAGAGTTGTCCACAAAAAGCAAGAGTCAAGTTTGCTATAGTAAGTTCCGAGACGTTAAGAAAGACAAAGCCAGTATCATTGAAACAGGTGATGATAACTTTGTTTTCTGCCACTCCCACCAGGACTAACTTGGTTTGATTTGTGACTACCAGCTCATTACTGTGGTTGTGGTGTCCTTCCTGGAAGACGAATGCAGCATCACTCCAATTGTAAGAATCCTGATCCTCCACATACTCATCCAGGGTCTTGCAGCCATGGGTTGCAGTGGAGGCATCGGTAGTAACACAGTACTCTGAAGATGCACTGGAAGAGTGCAGCCAGACTAACAGCAGAGAGAGGGATCCAAGGAGGGATAGAGAACTAGTTGGTTTCATGCCCAGTCTGAATGTGTTGTTCTAATGGGTATTGTTGGTATATATGCATTGTTTGTGTGTATTCAGTGACAGGTGGCAGTGACGTTGGGAAAAATGTAAACTGGCATTTAGTTTCAGTTTTGTGGGTTTTTTGTTTTTCTTAATACATACCACCTAGTCCCTATTCGGAGTTCCTTAAGTCATGTTGCAGTATTTATAAATACTTGTATCTTTCAATTACAGTTATTCTCAGCTGAAATGGTTATAATAATAACAAATTTTCTCAGTCTAACAGCCAATATTATGTTAATTAAAACTAACATAATATTGGCTGTTAGAACGAGAAAAATTTGCTTTTATTATTTGTATCTTATCAGACTACTAAAACTACTTATATACGTGTATGGCATTATGTTTTATTAAATTATTTATACCACAAGTTCGTTCCCTTCCCCCCCCCCCCCCTCTCTCTCTCTCTCTTCCTTAGTTAATTGACTTGTTACACCAATCTTACCCGTCTAGCTGGTAATTCCTGCTGATTCGGAGAGGAAGAACAACTCTATCATGGAGGAGGTCACCATCCCCCACACTGGGTCTGCTCCTCCAGCAGTCGGAGAGGACCGAGTCCAGGTCAAGGAGCTGGACGAGGTAGCACAGCTGGCCTTCAGAGGAACCAAGGCACTGAACCGGATCCAGAGTGTTGTGTTTGACGCTGCCTATTACACGAATGAGAACTTGCTCATATCAGCTCCCACTGGAGCTGGTAAGACCAACATTGCCATGCTGACTGTTCTGCACGAGATCAAGTCCAACATAGAAGGAGGAGTTATTAAAAGTGACAAATTCAAGGTTTGTGTTTTTTATGTACTAGTACTAGTGGTATGCTTGTGCACAAATGGCAGGCGATTCTAACCTAGCTATACTTTATATTGTTAACAAAAAGGATTACTACACCTTCAGTTCACTATGAGCTACACCCCTTGCCATTAATTCTGTAGTTTTTTACTAATAGTTTTCTTGAAGCCTAAATGTAGTGCTTAGCAGCACACAACGATGGAAATGTGTTCCCTTTTGGTTGCATGTGAAATCGAAATGTATTACTTGAGTAGTATTTAGCAACACACTGAAGTGAAGTGCATTGGCCATTTAAATACACCAAAAGATGAACTGCACTGAAGAGAAGTAGCTCAGTGTTACAGTAACACCCATAGTCTGCTGTGTTGTGTTTGTTAGGTGGTTCAGACACAGTTGGCTAAGCCTGTGTGCTCCACAGCTAACTTACTGTTCAAGCCCTCGTAATGGCCTACAAGTTAGTTGTCACTTATTTTTCAAGAAGCTTGACCAATTGGCATAATTAAAGAGTGTGAAAAAAAAAAAAAAAGAGGTCCTATGTACGATATACATACATGTATATATATATATATAAATCTCGATTGAGTTATACCTGAGAGTGTCCTGTTTGCTTCGCTCGCTCGCTCGCCAATAGTATAATGAAGCTATGACCTAATAGGTAAAGGCACCCTCCTATTCATGTGGCAATATCCACTATTATTAAGTTGTGCACGGTATTGACAGGAACGGGGAAGAACATGCATTAGTTTGTGTGCCTGGCTGAGTAGTGTCTGTGTGTAGATCATCTACGTGGCTCCCATGAAGGCATTGGCAGCTGAGATGGTACGTAACTTTGGCGCCCGACTGGAGCCTCTTGGGGTTGCAGTTCGAGAACTGACTGGGGACATGCAGTTGACTAAGGCAGAGATACAGAAGACACAGGTCAGTCAGTGGATGTCAGTCAGTGGATGTAGTGACACTCACTCACATGTGCAAATATATGTGCACATGCACACACGTGTGTGTGTGTGTGTGACAAACATATGGAAGAACTTTTATATTGTGATTGTTTTGGGAGTTGCAATGACTGTAGGAAAGGATACATTGAATGATTGACCCAATAAAATATAATAGTATTTGACAGAAGTTAAATATTTATAAGTCAGGTGAACATTTTGCATATGAGACAAGAGGGAGACAAAAAAAAATATAATAAAGGCCAAAATGTTTTCTCTTCTTGATAAAATACCTCTATTATGTGTGTGTTTTAAACCGTGTGTGTTGTATGTGTGCATTAGATGATAGTGACAACTCCAGAGAAATGGGATGTTGTGACTCGCAAGTCTACGGGAGATGTCCAGCTGGCACAAATAGTCCGTCTTCTCATCATAGACGAGGTTCACCTTCTCCATGAAGACAGAGGAGCTGTCATCGAGAGCCTCGTAGCACGCACACTGAGACAGGTGGGAGAGAGGGAGTTAGGTGACACCATGTGGGTGGTTGTAAACTTACTGAGGGACACTTACTTATCATCTGTTTCCTTTAGTACACAAGAGGTTAACCTATTCCCTTATCTCTTAGTTTTTTATTGTATTTTCTTGCAAGCTTTTGGTGAAGTACTCGTTCAGTCTCAAATGGAGTGGGTATTTCATCATTGTGAGTAAAGTGTAAAGTTATTGACTGTTTCCCCCCCCCCCCCCCCCCCCCCCCGCACATGTGCAATAGCTGGCAGTGGAGGTTGTTATGAAACATACTTGCGAAATATACAACTCGTTGGACTATGTGGTTGTATGAGTAACAGTATAGATAGTGTGGGACGTATGTAAGTGTCTGGTACTGATGATAGCAGTGTACGTAGCTCGACCAAATGATCATTCATGTACATATAGGCTGAAAAGCATTTTAATACTACACTTATTGACAGGATATGCACATGTGTATTAGGATTAGAGGGAGGGGCATATGTGTATTAGGATTAGAGGGAGTGGCACATGTGTATTAGGATTAGAGGGAGGGCCATATGTGTATTAGGATTAGAGGGAGGGGCATATGTGTATTAGGATTAGAGGGAGGGTAGGATTAGAGGGAGGGGCATATGTGTATTAGGATTAGAGGGAGGGGCATATGTGTATTAGGATTAGAGGGACTCGTGTATATTCGGTTAAAGGGCACATGTGTATTTTTATTAGAGGGGCACATGTAATTAGAGCTGCATGTCCGTGTGATGTCATAACTAATGTAATGTGGCATGACCATGTGTGTGGCTGTACAGGTAGAGTCTACTCAGAACATGATAAGAATTGTAGGTCTGTCTGCCACTCTGCCCAACTACCTGGATATTGCCAGGTTCCTGAGGGTCAATCCTCATCAAGGACTCTTCTTCTTTGACGGGAGGTTCCGCCCAGTTCCTCTCTCCCAGTCATTTGTGGGAGTGAAGGCTCCCAACAAGATGAAGGCGCTGAGGGACATGGATGAGGTGTGCTATGACAAGGTGCTGGAGAATGTGCGCAAGGGACACCAGGTACCGTGTGGGCGGGGTTTCACTGAGTGGATAATGGGGGAGGGGCGTTATAGTGTAAGGGCATCATGGGTGGAGCAGTGGGAGTGGCATATTGGGCTGGCAGTGGAGGAGTGGTTCTAGTTCATGTGATGGTGTAGGTGATGGTGTTTGTTCACGCTCGCAACGCTACTGTAAAGACGGCCACAGCTCTGAGAGACATGGCTGCTTCCAATGGAGAGTTGCCTCTGTTTGCAGCTGAGCAGACCGCACAACTTGGACTGGCAGAGAAACAGGTCAGCTTTTTTTGTTTTCAAACAGACTCCATATTGTTTCTATTATTGTGGGTGTTAACTCTCAATGTACATATGAGTGAAAATCATTGATTTTTTTAAAGACTTAACCTGATGCTTTATTATTACTGTTGTTGTTATTATTTATTATTATTTATAATTATTATTACTAGCAAGTACCCCGCCACATAGTGGCGCTTGACGTATTGCAAAGTAAGAATGCAGGCACAAGTTATCTAGCTCAGTTATCATTCTCTACCATTGGTTAAGGTTACATAAGTTTCCCTCTCCTACTCTCTGTTTTCTGAACTATCTGAGCTTTTCTTCTACCCCACTTCTCCTATCTTCAGCTATTCTTCTTGAGTCACGGAGCCCCCTTTTACTTTGTCTATCTCTCCTGCTTCTGAATTTCTGTCCTACTTTGAGAAACTTTTGTCTTCTATTTCGTACTCAGCCTTTCTTTTGAAAACTAACCCCCGCCTTTACTCGTTGATTCCACCCGCTTTTTAGTTATAATTAATCGCTTGCCTAGTTGCCTTCTCTTCCCTTCCATTTTAAATCTATACCGCCTTACCTCGCCGTTTCTATCAGTTATGATTAATCATCTTTTATCTTCTCTTCGGTACTTTCGCCTTCTTTTATGAAACCTACGTCGCCTTCCATCATCTATTGCACCCGCTTTTTAGAAGTAACCAGCACTTTTTACTGGCTGTGACAACACTTTACTTAACATAACGGGACGACGCTTTACCGAACTGTACAAAACTCATGAATTATTCATGAATACACACATCGTTGTCGGTCGTCGTCGTCGTTACTGACACACAAGTGTATTATTATATAGATTATTGTTGTTGTTGCTGTTGTTGTTGTTATAATCATCATCATCTTGTTATTATTATTATTATTATTTTATTATTATTATTATTATTATTATTATTATTATTATTACTACTATGACATCAGGTGGCCAAGTCTAGAAACAAGCCTCTGAGAGACCTATTTGGTGACGGGTTCAGTATCCACCATGCGGGCATGCTCAGACCTGACCGCAACTTGGTGGAGCGCATGTTCTCAGAGGGATTCATCAAGGTGCTGGTATGCACAGCTACGCTAGCATGGGGCGTCAACTTGCCGGCACATGCTGTCATTATCAAGGTAGATGGGTAATGGTGCAACGGTATTTTAATACTTGCATTGACATGAGATACTTTTCATCCTCGCTATGTTTCAGGGCACCCAGATCTACGACTCCAAGAAGGGATCCTTTGTGGATCTAGGCATTCTGGATGTGCTGCAGATCTTTGGCCGGGCTGGTCGTCCTCAGTTTGATAAGTTTGGGGAAGGGACGATCATCACCTCTCACGACAAGTTGGCTCACTATCTGTCTCTCATGACTCGCCAGCACCCCATTGAGAGCCAGCTGCTGGCAGGCCTCTGTGACAACCTCAACGCTGAAGTAAGGGAAACAAAGTGCTAGATGAAATATCTGAACTCATTTTTTCCTTTTTTCTATTGGCTTAGCTCTACATCTAACAATACTGGCTTAACCAGATAATATTTATAATTGTGTGTCTTCACAATATTTTTTTTCTTTTTCAGCCTTCTTTTATTTGTTAGTGTATTCTCTCTCTTTCACAGGCTTAACAAATACAGAATTTGAAATGTTTGGCTGTCACCAGGGATCATTAAGTAAGTGGTCCTGGGTTCGATCCCCCAGTGACAGCCAAACATTAAAAAAAATTTTTTAATTCTGTGAGAGAGAGAGAGTGAGTACATCTAATTGTGTTCTTATAAAGGCTTTCTTGGTCAGTCAGTTGTGGTGTGCATGTCGTGTTGATGTTTTGTAGATTGCTCTGGGCACAGTGTCCAACATTGCTGAGGCAGTCCAGTGGCTCAGCTACACCTACCTCTACATACGCATGCGATCCAATCCTCTGGTCTACGGCATCAAACAGGACTACTGGGAGGTAAGGAAGTGGATTGCTGCAATAAAACTTAGTAATATTAGATCTCATTCTTATCTGGAACCAGATAATAAATTTTCACCTGAGGGGAGCTATGTTAGACTGTGAATTTTTTTTTTTTTTGAGGGGAGAGGGGACAGATAGTTTATTAGTTAGAGTTTGAAATAAACTTTAATGTTCACTTAATTGTACCCTCTACCAGTTCCAATTAGCTGTGTGTTTTACTGCCATGCTTGTAATCACTGGATGGAACAAATCTCAGTCTTACGGACAAGAACAAACTGATTTTGACAATTGTCCATGTAAAGTTATATTGAATGTGGTTCATTATTACCTTATAATGTTTTAAGTAGATAACTAATTCTAAGGGGTGGGAATTTAGGCTAAGGCTCCCCCCGCCCCTGCATGATATTCTGTCCTAAGTTTTTTTAAGCTTGTGTATTGTGTACTGACTGTATGTATGTTAGGATGATCCTCAGCTAGAGAAGCACAGGGAGAAGGTGGTGGTTGAGGCAGCTAGGAGGCTGGACCGAGCCCAGATGATCAGATTCATAGAAACCAATGGAGCTCTGCATGCCACGGACATGGGACGGACAGCCAGTCACTACTATATCAAACACACCAGCATAGAGGTATGTGCATGTGTTAGGTTGACTTGAAGTGTAAATGCACAAGTCCAAGCTGTTAGATATAGAGGGTGTGGTCTTGAATTTAATGTTATTTAGTTGTGGTTGTTGTTGTTGTTGTTTTATTGGTGCTAGATAATATAGTTTTCTTGGTGGGTTGCAGCAACCTTAAGGAATGTACTTTATTCGTTAATTTATTTGTGCATGTTTCTAGATGTTCAATGAACACCTCAAGCCAATCATGAACGAGGCGAAGATTCTGGCTACGGTCTCCAAGTCGGATGAATTTGATCAATTGAAGGTAAAACAAACACTGGATGGGGAATATGGCACCTGGTAAGTGGAGGCTGAGCAACCAAATCAACAGACAACTGTGGACTTACTACACATGTCTCTCTTCAATATTTGTTGACCATTGCCCACAGTTAATGCTGATTTTTTTCCAAGGAACTTAGCAGCAAGAGCTGGTGAACTCAGAAATTGCAAATACCTGAATAATAGCTAGTCTCTGCCAAAAACTTAAGATAATACCACAATTAAAGGAAGCAAGTCAGTGACGCCTGCGTCTGTACTTTATTAGTGTTTATTGTAAATGCTTGTGCTGTTTCAGGTTTAGAGAATATTTGCTGGTATAATTGATTTTAATCATTGCTTCATAAGTGTAACTAATAATTGTTATGTGGTTGAGTAAGTATTGTTGAGTTTGCAAACACTCCTTGGTCCCAAATATCGTGAGTTACGAGTTATATATTAGTATACAATGAAATTTTATTTATTTATTTGTATTATTAATAATTTCATCTTTAATATTATGTATTATTTATATCTTGTTAGGTTAGGGAGGATGAGATTTCGGAGCTGTCACAGTTGTGTCAGAATTGTTTCTTGGCTCCAGAAGGAGGCGTGGAGAACTCGTATGGTAAAGTGAACATTCTCCTCCAGACATTCATCTCCAGGGACAACGTAGACAGCTTCTCGTTGACCTCTGACCTCTCCTATGTAGCTCAGGTATGTAAATTTTGCATTATCGTCCTAATGTATTTAGAGAAAAAAAAAGTATGAAATTGCAAGATGCGCACTTGTTAAATGTCCTCTTAGAATAGCCGAATTTGTCAGCTCCTTCAATTTTAAAACGATCACAAGTTAACCAGCCTAAATTTAGCATCATGATATAACACTTGTCTCAAACGTTTAGAATACTGGTCGTATCCTCCGTGGGCTGTTTGAGATTGCTCTAAAGAAAGGAGCGCCATTGCTGTCCTCACACATGCTCAGTCTGTGCAAGTGTGTGGACCACAGGCTGTGGATGTTTGAACATCCTCTCAAGCAGTTTGGAGGAGACAGAGTCCCGGCAGACATATTGGACAAGCTGGAGCAGAAGAAGGCCACCATACCCAGGCTCAGGGACATGGGTCAGGATGAGATTGGTGAGACACATTAACATTATTTCTGCTCTAGTGATTAGCTAATTTTTTTTCTGAGTTGCAATTAATAGGTAGTTTTAGCTGCGGTCATTTATTTCTGGTGGTTACCTACAGAGTCGTTGTAGAGCTGTTCCAGAATAACATAGATATACTAGTGTCTTTACCATTCTTTACCCTTGTCGAGCTTAACCTTGCTCTTGTGTGTGCGGGAGGCTGACAGTCGGCTTACCGTTCCGTTCCTTTAACGGACGGGCCTCCGCCGAGGCCGTGTTGGGTAACGGTGGCCACAGCGTTTACACCGCCGTTCCGCCGCTGCATCTGATTGCTCAGCCGCAGCTTCGCCCCACAGACGCCCCAACCTCGGCCACTCAGAGAGCCCCGACTGCTCCGACTCACACACACACCCACACCACTATCCTTAAGGTTGCACAGCCGCCAGCAACCCCTCTCACTTCCCACCTTACTACACTCTATGTATCTTCCCATTTCTCTCTCCTACACTCCCTCTCGCCTCTCTCTCTTTTTTTTTTTTTTTTTTTTGAACACAGCATAGACAGGCATAACATATTGCAACAAACACATAGAGAACAGCCACACCATCAATTCACTAGTCTCTATCTGCAGCTTCCGAGCCAGTCAACTTCTTGGAGAGTGCAGCTTGAGTGAGGCCGTCTCTACGAATGTACCCCTCGTATTCTCTGCTCCGCCATCTGCCCAAAGCCTTGACCTCAGCGTCAGAGGCGCCATTGAGAGCAGCTGCTGTGGCAGCCCCAATTCTGAAACTGTGGCCCGAAATGGTCTGCTCAGGCAAGCCAGCCGCCACTAGGGCTTTCTTTACTTCTGACACAAAGCTCCTTCTAGTCAGGGCAACTCCAGACTCGTCCACGAAGAAGGGGCCTGGGCCCGCTTTCCGTTGCACTATGAAAGCCAGCAACGCTTTCACTGGGCACACTCTTTCTCTCGTCCGGCCGACGGTCATGTCCGCTCCCCGTCTGAGCCTGTCTGTCTTGTACTCTTTTATTCTGACTCTGATCAGCTTGGGCTCCTCAAAACTGTCTATGGCGATGTCGTCGAACGTCAAGTGAGCCTTAGGATCAAATTCTCCACTGTCCGGGGCCAGAGCTTCTCCTGCCCTCAGGCACCCGAAGAAGCAGAGGCATGCAGCAGCCCACAGCATGACTCCTTTGCTGCCTGCCCCACTCCACACAGCTTGCAGTGCACACATGTGCCTTAACGTAACTGGATCTCTCTGCAATTGCGCTGATCCATGCACTGCCCTGTGTCTGGCCAAGCCCGTTCGGATTTGGCTCAACCTCGCCATCGCGCCCCAATCAGGTGCCAGGAGTCCTGCCTTGATTTGTGCTTGCCTCAAGCCCGCCAAGTGGTACTTGACAGTAGCCGCTTGCATGCCCTCACAAGCCAAAGTCGCCACGTATGCTATGGCTTTGTCCTCTGTCACCGGCAACGGTGGCTCGTTCACACTGGTGCACAAACCCACGTATTTCTTCCACACAGCCTCGTAACGTCTGGCCGTAGCCTTGGCTATTCCCTGGCTGAACAAAAACCCTGCAACTTGTTCCACTCCAGTTCTGACCAGGAGCGGCTTGTTTCTGTCAGCAACTCCAGCAAACTGTCTGGCACCTTCTCTGCTTCCACCGCCGATTCCTGCACGATAGAGCGAGCCAGGTCAATGTTGTCTCTGGATAACGCATCTGCCACCACGTTATCCTCTCCTCTGATGTGTTCTGACACCAGGACGAAAGGCACCAAAGCCTCAATGAATGCCAAACACCTCCTCAAGTGCCTGGCATACTGCTCCTTGCACGAGCCCGACCTGATGGTTGCCACCACCGCCATATTGTCGCACTTTGCCTTTACCGTCAACCCGCGCTACTGTGGGCCCCACACCGCCGCCGCAACTACTATTGGCAGCAATTCCTTGGGCATAATGCTCCATTCTCTAACCTCTTCCGCCTTGCTCCAGCTCAGTTGAAACCATTTCTCGTTCCAAGCTGTCCCGCAGCCCCAGGAACCGGAGGCATCAGTTACCAACACAATTTGGGCCTGCTCAGTAGCCACTACTGAACACATCATGGCTGTGCCATTCCACCTCAGGCCAAACTGCCACCACCACTCCAGTTCTGTCCTGGCCTCCACATTCAGCCTCACTTGTCTATCATCTCGGTTCACTTTTGCACTGAGCTCCTGCAGCCGCTTCTTGAATGACCTCCCGGCTCTTATCGCATTACAAGCATGATTCAGGTGACCAATAATGGACTCGAGGTCCCGCTTTCTGCACACCTTCCTTCCTCTCCACTCCCCGAGGATCTTTCGAAGCTCTCTCAGCTTCACCTGCGGCAGCCTGACTTCAAGCTTAACCGTGTCCACTTCTATGCCAAGGAAGGTGATCACACTCGCCGGCCCTTCCTCCTTGTTTTCATCCAGTGGGATGCCTAACCTCAGGCACGTCTCTTTGAACACCTCCATGGAGTGTGCACATTCCCCTGTGCCAGCTCTTTCCACAGCCACAAAATCATCAACGTAATGCCGCAACCAAATGGCTCCCTTCTTAGTGGCAATCCACTCCACAGCATCGTCCAACGCTGTAAACAGCAGTGGTGCTGACCTCAGCCCAAATGGCAGTGCGCCATCCACAAACAATTCGCCTTCCCATCTCATCCCAAGGAGCCACCTGTCCTTCGGATGGACCGGCACATTTCTATATGCAGCCTTGACATCGGCCTTGGCCAACTCTGCTTCTCTGCCTGCCTGGAGCACTCTCCTCACCACCTCATCCACAGAGGTGTAAGCCACACTTGCCAGCTGCCTGTCCACCCCATCGTTCACACTCTCTCCTCTGGTGCGGACAGGTTAACTATAAGACGCCATTTCCCGGGTTTTCCTTTCTTAGGAATCACCCCGAAGGGCTAGCACTGCACCCGCTCCGCCCCTCTATCTTGCATCACCTTCCAAATTCTCTCGGCCCTCTCCTCAGCCTTCAAATAATCACTGATTATCTCTCTGTGCTGCGATGCCTCATACATAGTGCCCCTACGTTCCCTCACCGTCACCCTGCTCTGGTCATGACCCAGGCGAAACCCGTGACAGATACCTCTCACCAGGAAAGACACCCACTCTCTGTCTGGGTGTTCACTCAGTTCCCTCTGCCACTCTTGCCACCTTAGCGGCGTCACCACGATGTCCGCACCAGGCACAGTAACACTCTTCAGACCATCCGAAACTCTCTCCAGCTCCAATAGCTGACCAGTGAAACGGTACCCTGCAAAAGCAGTACCAACTCAACACTTGCACGTATCCCCGCGTGCCCATACTTAGCTACGTGTGTGCAACCACTAGCTACCTCTTCAGTGTGAACGTGTGTGCGTGTCCCACCCGGGTAAACACAAGACCAGTTTATTAACCAAACGATTAATGTAAACAAAAAAACACCCACCCGCCCGGCAAAACAGAAATCAAGAGAATTGTGACATGACTCAGTCAACAGCTAAGTAATGAGACCCGTGTGTGCATGTGAAAGTTCTAAGTTAGCTACCGCTCCACCGGAGCGCCATAGAGAGTCCTCCCGAACCACTAGGTTCGCTCTCTGACTGTTCTCTGTCTCTCTAAGCCTGCCCGCTCGACCCTTGCGTCGAGCCCTTTCCTCCAGACTTAGCCGTACACTGGGACACCGGGTGCTCGCCCCCACATGATGCGCACAAGTGCGCAAATCTGCACTGTGACCCAAATGTACAGCTACCATTCTGTCTGTTGAACCAGTAACAGGTTCCTTGTCTCCTTTTGTCTTTCTTCGGCGCTGCTAGGCTCCCATAGCCTGCTTTGCCGCTCCCTCCTGCTTCGCCCTTGTTCTCCTCCGAGTGGTAGACTATGTCGAATGTCATCTGCATGTTCTCCTCCTCCCAACACACATATGACTTTCCATCTGCCTCCTGGCGAAAACGATGGTCGTATTTCACCACATGCTCCCATTTGTGTCATCTGGCCATACGAACTATGATTTCTCTGTACGCCGACAGCGGTGCCCACATGCTGGGGTCGGCCTTCGCCCAAGCTGCCTGGAACAATGTGAAGCAGGTGCCCCACCATGACACATCAGGAATCTCTTTTGGGCCTCTCTTTCTGGAGCTGGACGCCTGTCTGGTCGGCGAGTGGTCACCACCTTCGTGTAGCGTGCTCCTCCAGTCCCCGTCCTTGGGACCTTCGTCGAAGACTGGAAACCATGCAAACTCTACAAATGACTTCTCTTGGATCATCTCCACTAGTTTGCACAGCAGAGGCGGGAGGTTCTGGACTAGGTGCACCACCTTTGGTCCTCTCTTTTTCTCTTTTTCACCTGCCAAGTGCGCCTTGGAACTGTCGAGGAGCTTCTTGAACCAAGGTGCTGGTTCCTCTCCCTCACCACTGGCCAACCTCGTGGCACCACTCAGTTAGAGCTTCTCTGCCGTTGGCTCACTCTCGTCTGCACACACAGATCGAACAAACATGACCCACGCATGTAGACCATCGATCACCCTCAGTGTTCCCCACAGCCTGCCCTACCGTTGCCGTCCGCCTATGCGAACACCAGGCAACTCTGTCACCTTGGCGGCTGACCCACTTGGCACACGCCACTCGCCTCTCAGGCTCGTGTGCTCACTCCTCCACCACAAGGCAGCTCTCTTTTTGCCGGGACTTGGTGGGCATTCTGCTGATTGCACAGCTTCTGAGTACTCTCCTCACATCGTGTACTCATTCCAACCCCTCTTATTATTATTATTATTACTTATTTTATTTATTTATTTATTTTTATATATATCTTCTGTCCCCCAGAGATCCCTCACTCTCACCGGGACCAGACAGAAGCCTGCCCATACAACTAACCTAACCCTCACCTGTAGCTACCAGAAAAGCCAGCCTGCTGACATAACTCACACTCGCCCCACTGGTTGCCACATACAAAGCCCACTGAGCTCAGGTTGTCACGCACGAAACCTCGCACGGAGGCGAGCATCAGGGACGTCTGTACAAGCTATCCAGCATCTCCCCGTCCCTGACAAACTACCACTAACTCACTCTCGCCCAAACTCACTCGGCCCACAGGGCCTCTACACAGCTATCCTTCCCCAGTTTCCACGTACCAACTGTTGGAGCCGCCAGCTCCTTCCCACTCTCTCCACTGGGCTCCCCTCCAGGTGCCCTGACAGGCTGTGTCTGTCTCTCCATCATGGCTACCAAAGCGTTTAGAGTCCTGCCCTGTACTGCCATCTGGGCCCGAAGGTCCCCCACCTGATCTTCCAGACTGTCACTTGGTGGAGGTTCCACATTCGCAACCTGCACCCGGCTCTTGCCCTTGTCATCCTTCCTCTTCTTAGAGTGACCCTCTAGGTCGGACAACAACGAATCA
>WLWD01001606.1_pt1 | contig 147257 bp, 94 predicted proteins | sample 6712731 | NCBI WGS metagenome assembly WLWD01 (sample SAMN12718690, study PRJNA576275) | sponge metagenome | isolation source: marine sponge | host: Mycale hentscheli | place: New Zealand: South Island, Marlborough, Capsize Point | collected 2014-11-01
AGACAAAGAGGCCAGACTAGAGAGCAAAAAGCAGCGTTTGCAAGCTGAAACCCTTGAAAACTCTCTTTCTAGATTAGAACGAATGAGCACTCGTCAGCGAGAGCATCTTGAAATGGAGACACCAGAAAAGAGGTCTGCTAGACTAGCTAAGAAATATGTGTCTAAGCAGAATTCCAGTAACCGACTCGTACCTTTGTTGAATAATGAATGTTTTAAGGAAAAAATTAAAATTTTCCATTAGTCAATGTCATCAATAGAGTCACCAATCTGCTCTATATGCTTGGAACATTTCCCAGGCACACAGATGGCAAGTAATTGTACTGAATGTCGGAGATGCTTCCGTGACAAGAAAATTCCCAAGTTATTTTCAGCTGGGAACAACATGAGTCCAGGGCCAGTGCCAGCTGAATTACAGGTAAGCAACTTAATTATCTATAATACTTTTATAGTAAACACACATGATTAATAATAGTGCCATAGAATATTTGACCACAGGGGAGGAACCAATAGGGGGCCAGCCCCCCTTCCCCACTCCATCCCCTCTGAACCAAGTTTATTGAAACATTATGATGAACAAAGGGCACCAATATAAGCAAATATATGCTACTTCAATGCTTTTCATTGATAAATACATGTACAAATCATTTACATACTGTAATAAATTTCATAAATTTTGACCTAAATATATTTGGGCCCTCCCTGTCAATAGCGGTGGATCGGCCCCTGGATCATTATTATAATTGCTTAATATTATTTCCAACTTTGTTTCACATTTATTTTTACCAAATATTTTTTTAATTAAGTCAGAATTTTTTCTTTTTTATATGTGGTCACACTTTATTGACCATTAAGCAATCAAAACTAATATATACATTTTTTGGCAATATTAGCAATTATTGTGATACTATATAATGTTACAATTAACACAATATAGACTTTATGTAACATTATTATTTTGCAGGGGTTGTCACAAGTGGAAGAAATGTTGATATCAGTAGTAATTCCTATAATGTCTGTTTATCGCCTACCTCATGGACAGCATGGCTACAAAGGTCATGTCATTAACCTGCCGCAAGACATCACGGCCTTTGCCACCAACCTGCCGAGAATTCCCAAGGAATTAGATATACTGATTGTGAGGAAAAAGGGCTCAGACAACTCTCATCGAGATTTCAAAGTTAGAAGGGCAGTTGTGCTTAATGCACTCCTGTGGTTGAAGCAGCACAACAAGTACTATCGCAAAGTCCACATTGACTACACTGCCCTTAATGACTTCCAGAAGATGGACATTTATCCAACCACTCCGGTATTAAATCCTCTACCTGCAATGAGGAAGATGGTGCATTACTAAAAAATCATGATGAACAAGATTATGATACTGAATCTCTTATTCCCATGGCCGCTCCAAAGTTGACTGAACTAGATACAGTCAAACATTCAATTCAAGAAAAGCAGAAAAAAATGCCTTCAACTACTGTATCTTGGCCTCCTCTAGCTGATGCACCAGTGAATGAGTTTGTAACGAAAGGTTACATGTCCTGTACTTTTCCCACTCTGTTTCCTACAGGAGCAGGTGATTTTCTGGCCCCACGTGAGCGTGCAGTGACAGTAGGCAACTACTTTAAGCACCTCATGAAATACGATGATGCCAGGTTTGCAACACACCCTTGCTTTCGATACTTTGCACTCAATTCAGAGATGCGATGGCGGGCACTTCAGGCAGGACGAGTGTACATCAAACAACATCCGAAAGACGCACATTTGTCACTCAATGAACTCAAAAGTATTGTCGACTGTGAGGGAAAGCAATTTACCAACAAAGTGTTGCACTATACCTACAATATTCTACGTGGAACAATGCAGTATTAATTCAAGCAGAGGATCCGCCTGATAGCCATGATTGACAAGCTGGGACTGCCGACAATCTTTTTTACTCACTGATGGCCAGTGGCCAGAACTGGCTCATCTCATCTGCAAGGACAATCCTGAAAGCAGCTCAAGTCACAGCAAAGCAGTCAACAATAATCCAGCTATTGCTGATTGGTTCTTTTATGAGAGAATCACTAAATTTGTGGAGATGTACTATGTTGATCTCCTCGGAGCCACATACTACTGGCTGAGATTTGAATGGCAACATCGTGGAAGTCCACATGTGCATGGGTTGGCCTGGCTACCCAGTGCTCCTGATGCAGAAAAGCTGCTTACATGTGACTCTTCCTCACAACTGCTTGACTCTGTGGATGGAGTCATTGCCTATGTGGATGAGTTGGTGAACACCATGAATTCTGGCATCCCTGCAGATGAAAGCAACATGCAGAATGTGGTTCCACAACCGAAAACCAATCCACATGTATATAACAGGTCCTATGGAGAAGTTACTGATATGGGGGAGGACCTTGTAGACTTGATTGCCACATGCCAGAGACACACTAGGTGCTCCACATCGTACTGCCTGAAGGAAAAGAAGGGCAAGCAGGAGTGCAGATTTGGCTTTCCTAAGCCACTGCAACCCGTCACATATGTCACCTCTCAAGACGATGGAGAGCCAGTAGTACTGACCAAGCGGCGCAATGACATTTGCTGAATGGGTATAACCCAGTGCAGCTGTCAGCCTGGAGGGCCAATGTGGATATGCAGTATGTGGTGTCCAGACAGAAAGTTACCAAGTACGTGGCCAAGTATGCTACCAAATCGGAGCCTCGATCCACAGCCCTATGGGAAGTGTACCGCAACATCATGAAAAGTGTAGATGATGATGGTACTCCTTTAAAGGTTGTGCAGAAACTGCTTACAAGCACTGTTGGTGAGAGAGACTTTTCCGCTCAAGAAACATGCCATCTCCTCCTCATGCTTCCAATGGTTAAATCATTTCGTGATTTTGTGGTCCTCAGTTTGGATGGATCTAGAGAAGTGGATGACAAACTTGAAGAAGATAAACCTGTAGTTTTAACCCTCTCGTTCCTGAATTGTTTTGATGCGCGCGGAATAATCTAATTTTCTACCGCGGAATAGAGCAGTGCCGTTTTATTTTTTTAACTCGATGCTGGCTGGGAAAACCCCATAGCAACCATATATCACTAAATAGACCAAGAGTTTGGGATTCCCCTCATTTTTTTATTGAGAAAATTGAATAATATTTAAGCCATCTACTAATACTTCAAAAAAAATTTTTTTTTTTCCCCAAAAAATCCACTTTTCCCATCAATAAAATAATAAAATAAAATAGAAATAATATTGTTTGATGCATTATATACCAATATTATATTAGTTCAACAATAAAATATGTTGTTTGTTGTGTGTGGTGCTGATTGTGATCATGTAGGAGACATCTATGAGTGTCCACAAGGAACGTATGCCATCGGACGTCAAGCTCCACTACAAAACAATTTCATATACACAAAAACACAAACAACAAAGATATTTGTAATACAAACAACAAATTATTCATGATCCTATATAATTGCAACTTTATGATTTATTGTATGCGGTTTCATACAGGATTTTTGTTTGGGGTGGGGCTCCGAGTGTACTTCGCCACACCCATTTTTTGGAACCTACACTACTTTGATGCACATCTTTGCATACGAGTCTATACTTCACACTGATGATCAGTGTTCGGTCCTATGCACTAAAGGCTCAGTTATGATAGGAACATAATGGGACACAATATCAGACTAAAAATAAATGCTTCCTAAATGTTCATTTCTATTCAACTCCCAAAATTCTAGGGGGGAACCCAGCGCTAGCCTCCCACTGTATGAACACCTGCTATGTATACTCCACACTGTACATGAGAGAAACATGTATTGAGAAAGTGTACTTTGAAAATGAAAAGCAGTACAAACACACACGTGGAATTCAACTTACCCGGCATGGATGGTGTCACAGACTGAACGATCCCTCCCATAGGATCCGGAACCTCCATACAATACCAAAAAAACACAAGACAACAATGACATTTGTAACATAACTGCTGGCCTCGCTGTATTGAGCCCCCCCTCCCCCGTCATTACTTTTCACTGACATTCTTGTACCATAACCCCCCTCCCCCGTCATTACTTTTCACTGACATTCTTGTACCATAACCCCCCCCTCCCCCGTCATTACTTTTCACTGACATTCTTGTACCATAACCCCCCCCTCCCCCGTCATTACTTTTCACTGACTTTCTTGTACCATAACCCCCCCTCCCCCCGTCATTACTTTTCACTGACATTCTTGTACCATAACCCCCCCTCCCCGTCATTACTTGTCACTGACATTCTTGTACCATAACCCCCCCCCCTCCCCCGTCATTACTTTTCACTGACATTCTTGTACCATAACCCCCCCTCCCACGTCAGTACTTTTCATGACATTTTGCTACCATAACTCCCCCCCCCCCCAGCCCAAGCTGGACACCCAAATATCAGTAAGTTGAAAAAATGAAATTCAACTTACCCGGCGTGAATGATGTCAAAGAGCGAAAAAGACCACCGAGTTCGTTCTCTCTCAGGTTGGATCCGGAAACGCCACATACTGTTTGTTCATGGTTGCTCTCGCTCTCTTTCCACAAATGTGACCGGATTTTGGAAAATCCGCCTAAACGCGGCAAACAATTTATTTCAGTATCACCGGGTAAAGCCTTATGGGTCGATTTTTTTCGAAAAATTTTTTATGGCAGAAATGGATAGACACCAGTTAACTCTAGCTTATGACGCAGTTGTAAGCTCTGGCGTGCTCTAGAATTCACACTAGGAGGCTAGAAACACTAGCCGGTTGGACTCGTGTACGGAGAGTTGCTAAGAAATTATTGGCGGGCTTTTCACTAACAGCCGGGAAAAAACTGTAGCTAACTAATTCACTTGCTATTCTACTTAATTCACGTACTCACGCAATTCTAGTCGTCATAGTTTCTTAAGGAGCCCTGCATTAAGCCTTTTAGAAGTCTTTCAATCCGCCTGTAACCGATTTATTCCATAGTGTCCCGGAGACACGCAGTAATAGTATACGGACACAAGGCACGCCCCCTGACCTTAGCAACGCCTTTACCGGGCGTTTTTTCGAAATCAGCAATAATAAGTTTAGCAAAAATACTGAAGTGTTGTAGTGCGTAGGGCGAAGACGGCTTGTGCTACAGCTTCCAAATTAGGAGGAAGGCATCCCAAGGCCCCGTGCAGCCTACTGGTAGAATAAATTAGAAAACTTTAGATGCCGCGTTTAGCCGGGTTTTCACAAATCCGGTCACAAATGCACGCACACACATACACACACACACACACACACACACAAGAAAAAAGAAGCTACAGGTGAATACAGATCATAAAAATAAATGTATATTTTATTATACATAAATTGACTGGTGTACACACACACACACACACGTGAAATTCAACTTACATGGGCATAGTAGTCACGATCCAAAAAGATCCAGAGTTCCCTACCAGGTTGTATACGGAAGTGCCACATACTGTTTGTCCACGGATGCTCTCTCTCATTCCACAAATGCACACACACATACACACACACACACACTAGAAAAAAGAAGATACAGGTGAATACAGATCATAAAAATAAATGTATAATATAAATTGACTGGTGTACACACACACACATACATGAAATTCAACTTACATGGGCATAGTAGCCCCGATTAGAAAAGACCCCACCCCCACCCCCACCCCCGAGTTCGTTCCCTCCCCGGTTAGATCTGGAAGTGCCAGAATAACATTTCAACTCCATGCACACACATATACATCGAGTGTGAAGCTCCACTACAACACCACAAAAACACAGACAACGACAACGACAATAACAATACATATTACAACTTTTGGGATGTTCAGGGAGGGGGAGGGGGGGGGGGGGAGCAGCCACAAATATCAAAGTCTGTGGTCCTTTACACAAAAGATTATGGAATATCAATGGGTGTGTTGTCATCTTTCTTCCACTCTCCTCCTACCTCATCCACCCGACTCTTGTTCTTCAATTCCCGCCTTCTCCGACTGCGAGGACGTCCAGAACGCGGAGCAGGAGGAGCCACTTCCTCTTCTTCATCACTGGAACCTGCTGCCTATTCGTGTTTCATCATTGGAAGACTCAGGTCCGGTATCCTCTCCTTCATCACTGGAAGACTCTGCTCCTGTCCCCTCATCTGCGTAATCGGGGTCGGTGACTGCATTCACATCTGGTCCTAGTAGTATATGTGGTAAAAAAAATTTAAATTTTTTTGAAAATTTGAAATTGTTAAAAAAACCACAAGCCACTTTCAAATCTCAAAACTCAATAATATATATATATATTATAGCTAAACAGCTTACTCTATCTCAATATAGCTATAAATGAGTCCTTTCCACAACAGAAGCTTGCTATTTTTCAAGAGAAAGACAAGAGAAAGACAAGCTTACCTCGATCATCTTCTTGACTCCCTTTTTCAGTATCAGAGTTGACGGGGTCTGGTCCACCAACCCTGATACAGGGCCTCCTATAGCCCTAGATGTCGTCTCCCTTCTCTCCCCTTGATCCTGAGTCGCTAGAGTCAGCATCAAGCAAGTCTAAAACTTGCACCGCATTGTAACTTCTAGACGCCATCTTCAAAAATATGACTTTGAAAAAAAATTTTTTTTGCATAGTTACCGGGGTCACACGACACGCTCACTTTTTTCCTATGATGTAATAAGCATTACCTAAGACTGTACGTAATAGGGAGGTCCCCAGTTGAACTGGCGATTTTATAAAAAATGGAGAAGACAGTAAGTCAAACCGCAAAGTCTTGGTCGGCAAAGAAGCGGTTGTTTCAATGTGTTATGGAAGGCTACTGAGCTCAAGCAATTTTTTGCTGCTTCTACAAAGCTCTGAAGATGACTGGATCCATAAATGAAGCTGCTGTGAAGAAGGTAACTTTTTTTTATATTCGACGGAGAACCAATGTTGTTGTTTTTTGCCGAGGAAGAAATAAAAGCAACTGCTGTGAGGTACTGTCGAAGCAGTCCTGGCTGAAAGCTATTTTAGATGCTTCTCCAATGCATTGGGCAACTGTGTATGCAATCAGAACGTTCTAGCTATAAAGTAACTATTTTTAAAAATTCGGAGAAACCAACCGGTCTCACCCCGCTTTAAAGCGGGATCCGGAACGAAAGGGTTAACAAGTAACACTCAAGCTACTAAAATAATAGTCAAGTTTTTAAATTACGTATGCGGTAAAGGGGTTTCAAAGCCATAGTAACCGCTCCCAGCAACTGTTTGGATTGAAAAAAAAGCAACAAAATCAAGTCACTTTATTTAAAGTTTCCTTTGTGACATTCTTAATAGTAGTTGTAACGCACAATACTTTCACACAACTGAACATACCTACGCAAGACTTACCTTCGCGGTTCGTCTGGTGGACAATGAATTTACAAGTACATGCTGTTGAGTAGGGCTTATAACTGTGACAAATAGCGACTAACTCAAATAGAAATGGAGCTCCCATAAATTTTTGTGTTTAAACTGCACCCGCAAAAGAATTCAAAGCAGTAGCTAAACAATTCAATTTCTAAGGCAATACGGGTAATGGTCGCTAAACCGGAGGATTCTGTTTAGTGAAGTTTGGGACGGGGTCGAACGCGGAGCGAACACAAAATTACGGAGGGTCAAAGTACAAAATGACATACATACGTCCAAACATATATATAAATAAACTAGTGATGTGCTTGAGCACAAATGGCGAGCGAGCCTAAAGACTATACTATTTTTATATTTTGACTTCTAACACTGAAGTTACTGAAAATAAGGTCCAGTTTTTAAATTTAGCATACTGGGTAAAGGGATTTCAGTGCCATAGTAACAACTCTCTGCAACTGCTTGGAAGGAAAAAAACAACAACAAAACAATACACGTTATTTAAAAGTTTTCTTCGTGATATTCTTTAGCTAAGTAGTGGTTGTAACACACAATGCTTTGACACAACTGGACATGCTCCTACACAGACTTACCTTCGCAGTAGTATAGTGGACAATATATTTTCAAGTAAATACTGTTGCGCACGGCTTATAACCATGACAAAGAGCGCATTGACTTACCACCACCACTAACTCGAATAGAAATGGAAGTCCCTGAAGTTCTCAAGTTTGATAAAGAATTCAAAACGGTAAACAATTCAATTTCTAGGGTGATACGGGTACTGATCGATAAACAAGAGGATTCTGTTTACTGCAATTTGGGACGGGGTCGACCACATAACTAACACAATAACGCGAGGGTCAAAGTACAAAATGACATACATATGTCCATACATCTAAACTAGTGGTGTGCTTGAGCACAAATGGCGAGCGAGCCTGATAGTTAGGTAACATAAAATGTTACTATGTTTTAGCTTACTTCATGCAAACACTATAGTAGCAGTTATGACATTTGATTTCAGCAAACAAATACAAAATCACTCTCTTACCTTATTAATGGTAACTTTTGTAGTATCAAACATCAACCATTCTGATAATCTCAATCACCAGTAACTCTTGAACAAGCTCTCAGCTACGATAATAATAAACCAGTGTTATTATTTGTAATTTTAGCCAACAAATATGGAATTACTACTTACATCATTCTTGAGTATTGATAACTTTTGTAGTATCAAATTGAAGTTACTTTGACCATCTGGAATTACCTTGAATTCTTGACAACAAGCTCTCACCTACAAAAACAAAAGACAATCAATTTTAGCACACAAATACAAAATTACTTTCTTACCTCATTTTCTTGAGCAGTGGTAACTTTTGTAGTACCAAATTTGAGACTATTTGAATTTACCAGTCACTGTTGACTAGCTCTTAGCTACAAAAAAAAAGGTCAGAGTTAATTTTGCATATTTAGCTAACTAATATGGAATTGATACTTATCTCAGCTTCCCTGAGAAGTAAGTAGCTTCCATAGCATTAATACTACGGCATTCTGACTACCAACGGCTCTTGACAACCAACAACCGGCATTCCGTATCCCCCCATAAAACGGCGAAGTTTTGAAATTAAATCTGGAAAAGGGACTTCAATACCATAGTAACCTGTACGAATCAACTTTTTGTGTCTTGAAAACAGCGTTTTAGCAGGAATTTTCTCATACTTTGGAGCTTAAGTATAAAGTAAAGTTTGCTTAATGCTGTAGTTTCAGAATAAACTGGAGTCAAGCCTAAATAGCCGTGTTTTTTTGGGAAAAAAAGTTTCCCGCGCGCGCGTTTAAAGAGCATACGTACCATCCATACATACATACATATAATAACATATACCCGATTTTGCATTATCCACCCCTAATACTGTCTCACTCGCTACGCTCGCTCGCCAAATCAAGTGAATAAAATCTATATCCAACACATAGCAAATTATTTTGTATCTTAAATACCGTTGACAAATTCTTTCACAATTTTTATCTGCTTGTCCTTCAAACTATCATAACCCAACTGTCTGACAGCTGAAGATGCTGCAAATTCTATCTCTAATAAGTCCATTTCCTAAGCTTATCGACACCAAATCAACTCGCGCGTTTTATTTTAGGCCACGGCAGGAAAATTTCCTGTTTCTCATCCACCGCCCTCATACAATTTCACCCCAACATCAACACAAAAACACAATACAAATTATATGGCATTTTTCGCATTGATTTGTTATTTTTTGACTTAGAAAAACACAAAACCTCACTAATATAGACAAGAAAAGTGTGAAAAATAATGTTCATGAAATGGTATTTGTAGCATTGGTTTAGACAATAGTTACAGGTTAAATGCTTCTGTAGCAGTTCGCTTCTTCCCACCAAAACGAGGGCCTCTGGTTCCTTCCTTCATAACATCCGAAATACTTCGTTAATCACCATATGAACCATAGTGATAGCAGCAAGGAGTATTCTTCAATCTAGGACCAGAGCGCTGAGTGTGAAGTCTATTACCGTGTGCAGTTCAGACTAAAGTTTATAGAGCTGCGTTTTGTAATTTTAGCGCCCGCCCGCATAAAAATTTTATTACTTCCTGGATGAGAAACAGGAAATTTCCCTGCTGTGGCCTTAGGTCTATCAACCGGATGCTGTGGTGCCGTTAATAATGGACCACAAGCATTTGAAATTTGATAATTGGAGCGCCCTTTTTGGGGCGCAGTGAACAAGTCATTATATTGCATGTTCCCAGACCCTTTCTTTCCCCCGCGTAGCGGATCAGGGTTGGTAAAGGGTCTGGCCCCGCGAGACTATACGCGGATTTGGTGTGTCCGCCATACGCGGAGTTGGTCGGTCCTAATGCTTAGTGTTATTTTCAAGAAATTTATAGGTTAGATAGTATCATCACTGGACTATTTTCACCCAAAGGGAATTTTCTAGCTTCTTGAGGAATGCATAATATAGCTAAGGGTAACAGCTATAGCCAGCTAATTTTTTAGTTCTGTATATTATATTTAAGACCTTTTAAAGCCTTACAGTGTTTTTCAGCAGCCTAGTTTTATTAGTCCAACATGGTATTCAACTCCTGTATTTTCTTATACTTTCTAGTTTGAGACTAACTTTGCTACAGTCTTTTAAAGTCTCTTGCAGCCTCTGAGCTGAACTTTGCTGCCTCAAAATAAATGGCTATTTAATCAGTCTGTTTTGCTTCCTAAAGAAGGCTATAGCCACAGTTCACAAAGGACTATGTGACCCCGCCCTGGCTTGTGACCGGAACACCATGTTACTTTGGATTGAACTTTAACATGTAATTGGAGTTATTAATCTAAGTTTATTATTGAATAATATTATTTGTTTGACTAGGTGGCCAGTCTAGGAGGGCACTGGAGCATCGAGTGAAAGAACATCAAAGAACTCTGACCTCTACAGACTGTATATATTACACTTCAGCAAATGCAGAGCATTCTGTTTGTAATAAGCTTCTAGACTGAGAACTTGACAATATTTAGACAGTTTAATTATTGAGTCATCCATTTTTTGAAAGATTTGTTGGCTGTTCCCTAGCTCTCTTAATCTACTATGTGGTTGTAGGGGGGAGAAACCGTGGCTGTCAACCGAAGTGGCCGTAAAGCTTCTAGGTCGTCAACCGGTTCCAGGGAAGGTACGCTGCCACCAGAATCCAGAAGCCTGCCGTTGCTTGTCGCAAGTTATCCAGTCCCTTCTGCGTACTAGGGTAACCGGAGCTCGTATCGCAACGGCAGCACAAGAGAACAGAATTCTAACTCGTTTATCTTGATAACTTAACTGGACTGATTGTGCGCATGCGTGGCTTTGGTATTTGTACTAGGCCACGCATGCACTCACACAAAAAGATAGTAACATCCGGTTCACATACCGGGGCACAAATCAAACAAACACACGCACGACAATTCTGAAAAGTGACCTCTAATTAGTACATGACCTCTAGCTAGCTAAGTGTTTATAAAAATTATACATATAAGGACATGCATACACCATAACACAATAAATCAATGCTGACTCTCTTCTCAGTTCAGTTACTAGTCTTCTTTCTTCCTTCTTCACTCTTCATCTATTTCTCTTTTCACGGAGGCCAGACCCACATACTACTCTAAACAAACAACAAACACAGAATGGTTCCATTGATCAGCCTGATATGGAGCACGGTATTATTGGGATTGGTCAAAGTGGTTACAGAATCAATGCTTATAATTTGTTTCATATCAATCAAGCAGCTAATAATACTTGTAAAATTTTGGTAACACTATGGCTTTAAATCAAGTATGTAATTAGGTAACCAAGAAATTTTGCATGTAATTTACTATAGCGTAATCTTGACAGGGGCAGATGCAGCATTATAGAGGGGGGGGGGCCGAAAGTTAAGTGGAAACTTGACCACACCCATTTCATCACACCCACTAAATTAATTTTTTTTTGGTTTCTTTCTGAATATTTCAATTTGTTACATACACGAAAAAAATTACACTCACTGACACAACAATAAAGAATTAGTCAAGAATTTATTGAAGCAAGTTATATAGTCATAACACCATCCGTCTTGGATGAGAATTCATCCACCACTTCCTCTGAAGTAATTTCAATGTCACGGTGGTAATATAGCATTGCCAATCTATTAAGTCGGTCTTGTCCCATACTACTCCTCAGTGAAGTCTTGATCAATTTGAGCATGCTGATGGAACGTTCACATTCACAGCTTGTAACTGGCAATGTGCCCATTATACATAAAAGAGTGTGAATATTGGGAAAGAAATCACAGTCTGCATGTACTACAGCTAATTCAGAGTCAGCTTTCCATTTGTGCTGCCACAGGTCGAGCTCTGAATCGGATCTTTAGACTGAACTCTATTTGACATTTTCACATTACAAACTGGCAATCTTGCTATCATAAGGCAATGTTAGTAGAATGCCAGCACAAGCATGGGTTAGTGGTCATGGTGTAAACGAAGTACACTAACCACAGAAAGAAGTATTAAATGCTGTCTGTATTACATGTTTGTGCCTTGTGTGCATCACATGTCGGTGTGTGTGTGTGTGTAAGGGAGGGGGGGGGGGGGCCAGGGCCCCCTGGGCCCCCCCCCCCTGGATCCGCCCCTGCTTCAATAAGCCCATCCAGTCTGAGAATGCTTTATGTATACATTCCTATAATAATGAACAACGAGTGTAGCTAGTCTTTAAATCTTTTGTTGTGGTGAAAACACATTTAGATTGCCATATTGTTCCATCTGCATTTATTCTATATTCAGTGTGCGTCATTATAGAGTAGTCAATTGAGGAGACAATGTTGTACTTTTCATGTTTTCGTGTCACTCTAAAACTAAGCAATGGTGGGATTCCAACTAATTTTTTTAAATATCTTGAGACAGGCAATAAACATGTAAACCTGCTTACCAGTAATTCTATATTACGTGTCGTAATTGCTACAGTGGCATTTGGGATGGGGGTTGATTGTCATGACATTCGCCAAGTTATCCATTATGGATCCCCTAATGACATCGAGTCTTATATCCAACAGACAGGTCGTGCTGGTCGTGACAGTCTTCCTTCCTTAGCAGTTCTTGTTAAGAACACTGGCAGAAGGTCGAGATATGTGGATAAGTCAATAACTGAATACTCAAATAATGATGTTGCATGTAGAAGAGATACCTTGTTTCAAGATTTTGATGAGTACTCGCGTACTTATGATGGACCTTTATGTTTGTGCTGTGATGTATGTCAAAAGCTTTGCACATGTTCGCACTGTTCTGATAATCACTTATCTTTCACTTTCATCTCAAATTCAAAAGAATAATTAAAAAAAAAACTCTCATTCATTTATAACATTTTTTTTTCAAGATAATATTTTTTTTTTTAACAAATGTGATGAAAATCATACTGATGCAGATCATTAAATTTAAACATGATCAATGATCCATTTAATTAAAGTGTCTTTGTCCAATACATGTAAAACATCCCGAGGTGTACTAAAACAAGAGTGACATCTGCCCTGGTTAATTGAAAATATTTTGCTTTTTAGCAAATGTTCGATAATCATGTTGACATCTTTTCCTGAGCTTGGCACCTTGTGAGTACCAGACACATGGGTAACTCCATTTTCAGTGTCATAGTTGTCAATAACTGGTACCACTGTTCCCAATGTCTTCCCTATCTTTGTGATTGTCTTCTCAGTTTTATTCGCCCGAAGCCCCCGAACAGCCTCCTTGCACACTCGGTTGAGATGTTCTTGGAATAAGTCACAGGGAATATTGCGTCCTGGAATACTATGAGTGTTTACAAATCGACTCCACAGGAGCTCTTGAGACAAGCGATGAGTGAGCATATACTCATATTGACTCAGCATATTGAGGACTTCAATGGAATAGTTTTTTCTATTCGAACTCTTGAAAAGTGGTATAAGGTATTTCCAATACCGTAGTATTCGTAAGCCATCACCTTCCCTGATGGCATCTGAAAAAAACTAAGTAAAATGATCCCACACCAAGGAGCTGTCTGACATAATTAAAAATCTATTATGTACAAATAGTAATACTTATTAGGCACAAAAATACAGCAATATAGCAGACTATAAAAAGGGAGGGGGATGGATTATGTTAGCATGATAAATAGCTGACCTTGTATTGAGATGGTGCTGGTGATTGGTTGAAATCAAACGAGGCAAATTTGTTCACAACTCCCTCACATATTTCCTGAAGGATTGTCTTTCGTTCATCAGCTTGTATCGTCCACACGTTTTCAGGATTACTTACACTATCAATATCTGGAACGTCAGAAAGTGACTTCATATTTAAATGTTGGAGTGCTGCGACCAAAATATGACACTTCACAATTAACTTGAAGAAATCATCACACTCATTGTACTTTCTTCGTAGGATCGCCAGATACATTTGATCGCCCAATCAAATTTCTTAATTGATAAAGTGTACCATGATCAGCTCCAGAGAAAATAGAATAATAATACTTCCAAATTACCTGTATGAAACATTGCATTATTAAAATATATTGGTAATTGATGTTTAAAAGTAACTTACATCAAGCAAGTTCATTTTAGTGTGCCAGTATTCTGCACAGGGAATTAATCCATCCAGACGAGTGCCACAAGTCACAGAGTTTACTCTAGTCTTTTTGGCTCCTCTTGCTTGTGCAGCTGTCAGTTGATCACCGCCTAAAAGGATCAGGTGAAGTGATGTGGGGCTCGATATGCGCACAACACGAGGACCCTCAGTTCGGGTAGACAGCGAATGATACGCTGCCACCAGAGTTCAATAAGAGCTTCAATAAATTGATATCTCAAACTGGACTAAATTACAACACGTGGCGAGTGGCTTATGACTATAGATCCACTCGCCAACCAACCAATGAAATTGATACACACTATTGCAGGTGACCTGCGCACTACTACTCACACTTAATGTTCTATACAATACACACTCTAACAACAATGACCTAAATGACATGATACACAAAACATAACTAGTTCTCTTCTTCTTCTGTCTTCTCTTGCTTCTCCTCTTCTCTATTCTCCTTCTTCCTTCTTTCTCTCAAATGTGGGCCTCTCTTGTATGCCCACATCTCCCCCCTCCTTCATGAGCTGGGTGACACGGTCACTGATATCCTTCTCTCCATGGCACCTACTCAAGTCATCTGCAACCACATTTTCGTTTCCTGCTCGATACACTATAACAAAGTCGTACATTGATAATTTTAAACACCAGTTGTATATTCTCCTGTTCTCCTGCTTTCCCTGCCTCATATTTACTAGACCCTTGTGGTCTGTCACCACTGTAAATCTTCGGCCATATAAGAAGTACGCAAAATGTCTGATGGCTTCATAGACACCCAGGCCCTCCAACTCTTGGGCACTGTAATTCATCTGGGCACCTCTCAATTGCTTTGAGAAGAACGCTACGGGCAACTTTTCTTCGTTCCGAACCACAGAAAGGACAGCTCCTATCTCCGTCGAGCTCGCGTCACTCTCTAACACAAATACATCACTAACACATGGGACACATAAACGAACTGATACTGATAATACATTACATAACGCATGAAAGGCGTCCAACATCAAACTTGTCCAGCTTACCACTCCAGACATTGCCGTGGACGTGTGTGGCGTGAGGACAGAGGACCACTGATGAAGTCCAGGGATGAACCTCCGGTAGAACCCTACCAGGCCCAGGAAACCACGCAACTGTTTCCTCGTTCTAGGCAAAGGGTGATTCTTAATAGCTTCCACCCTTGCCTCCGGCACACTAATCATACCACCACCCAACTGGTGACCAAGAAACTCTAAAGTTCTTCTGCCGAAGCTACATTTAGACCTTTTACAGGTCAATCCTGCCTCCTTCAGCGCTTCCAGGACCCTCTGAAGGTGTCCCAAATGACTATTCCAACTATCCGACACCACCAAAATGTCGTCTATGTAGACTCTCGCACAGTCTTCACAACCCACCAAAACCTCCTCCATTAGCCGTTGAAAAACTGACGGAGCATTCGTCAGGCCGAATGGCATCCGTCTAAATCTATATTTCCCGAAGGGACATACGAAGCATGTTTTATCTCTGTCACTCTCCTCCACTAGTACTTGATGAAACCCCTTGGCCAGGTCAATCTTTGACATGACTTTGCCTGCACCCACCTTCTCCACCATCTCATCGAAGGATGGAATATAGTACGGCTCCTTAGTCGTAATCTCGTTAAGCCGACGATAGTCCACGCAGAGCCTAACGTTTCCATCTGGCTTTTTCACTGGCACTAACGGCGATGCCCAGTTACTTCTGCATCTCTCGATCACTCCCAACTCTTCCAAGCTCTCTAATTCCTTCCGTACTTTCTCTCTGATTCCGAGGGGAACCGAATAAGGCGTCTGCCGAATCGGTTCGTTGTCTCCAGTCTCAATAGACATCTTCACTCGCTCTGTGCTTCCAGGGTTGTCAGAGAAGACGTCGTCATACGTCCCCAGTAACCCCTTTAGTTCACAATCGTCATATCCTTCACATTCACCATTCAACCTGCTACTTTCTTCTCTCTGTTCTTCCACTACTATATCTAATCTCCTTATACTAGCTCTCTCCTTAAACTCCTTGATGCAATTCACATGCACCACCTTCGAATGCTTCTCATTCTCAACTCTTCCTATTCTATAATTTACCACCCCCATTTTCCTTAAGACCTTGTACGGACCCTGCCATGAGTCTGACAACTTACAGGTCATTCCCGGTACCCTGTATAAAACTAAATCTCCCACCTTAAACTCCCTCAATTTCGTTCCCTTGTTCACATATTGTAGCCTACTCTCCTTTCCTTTGGCCATTCTCAGGGCTGCACTGTCTCTCACACTTTCTAACCTCTCTGCCATTTTCGTTACCCACTCACATACATTCAACCTTTCCGCTTCCACCTCGTACAGACCATGGTACAGGGCATCCAAAGGAGTCCTCACCCTGAACCCATAAACCATGTCAAAGGGACTGTACCCTGAGTCTGCGTGAGGCATCTGCCTTAACACAAACAGCACAAAACATAACTGGCCAACCCAATCCAAACCTTCATCTATACTCTTCCCTAATACACTCTTCATAGTCCCGTGCATCCTCTCCACGGCCCCATTTGTCTCGGGATGGTAGGGAGATGTACGCACCTTATCTATCCCCAATTGCTCACAAAGCTGAGTCATCACCTTCCCACAAAATTGACTGCCTTGATCAGTAAGGATCTTCTCAGGGACCGAGGTCCTTGAGAATATGGACCACAGCCCATCCATCACTGCCTTCGCCGTGATGCTTCTTAAAGGTACTGCCTCAGGCCATCTTGTGGCCAAACAAATGTAAGTTAGGATGTATCTGTTTCCTCCCTTTCCCTTAGGCAGTGGCCCGACCAAGTCAATGGCCACACTTTCAAATGGCTCTGCCAGTATTGGCCTCTCGACCACTGGTGCCCTCCTTGGCCTGTATTTGCTCCTCACCTGGCATTTCTCACAACTCCTACAGTAACGTATTAGTTCCCTAGCCATTCCTGGCCATGCAAAGTACCTCCCCACCATCTTCGCTACCTTGTCTGCACCTAAATGCCCATTCTTGTCATGCCCTAACGCCTTAACTTTCTCTCTATAGCTCTTCGGCAGCACAATTACGTCTCTATACTCATCCCACGTTATATACATTCCTCTCACTAATACCTTTCCCTTCCATCTAAACCCTCTCTCCTTCCTATCTCCTAACTCTCTCCATTCTTTTAAACTCCCATCCTCCTGTAGCTCCTTTAAGAACTCTTCCTTCTCTCGACCCTCTCTCACAGGTCCTATCTCCCCAGCTATTCTGCTTAGCTCATTCTCTGACTCCATCTCCACTACTAATTCACCTAAGGGAGTCGCGCTCCCTTCCTCTATCTCTTCTCTCGCTTTCGCCCGGGGCTGCTCGGCTTCAGGCATACCTTCAGCTTCTTCCACCCCTTGGTCCTCTCCCACCCTACTCCCAACTTCGGGCATATTTAAGGGATCGGACTGGCTACTCGCTCCCTCCTCAGGTTCAGGCTCACCATCACCTTCAGGACTAACTGTATCCCACGACACAACCTCTCCTAACCCTTCCTCACACTCGTCTAACTCTCTCTCTCTTTTGGCCATACTCCTTGTCAGTACATTGACCCCAACCCTGTCTTCAGACACGTACTCTCTTATGGCCTCTCTATAAGCCATGGCTTCGCGGTCATCTGCCAAAGAAACAGGTACCAAACAAGCTACCCCTAAGGATTCGCTCTCATCTATGATGGCCCTTATCCTTTTCACATGGCCTCCGACCACAAATTCACTCATGCAACTTTTATATCGCTTCTCCGTTCCCCATATCCCCTCACATACACATCTGTACACAGCTCTACCCCTTCCGGAACCAGTGTCTTGGGTACAGACCCTAGCTCGGCACCAGAGTCAATGAGGACCTTAGTTCTCACCCCGTTCACCAGTCCATACGCCACATTCTCTGCCTGCCCTGATTCTGTTCGCCTCAGCATAGACATCTTAGTTGGGTTAGGCTCCTTTTTGACTGTGACTGTACTCTTCTTGGCTGTGCATTCGGGACTCTTATGCCCCACTTTCCCACAATTGTAACAGGTGGGTACCCTTGTAATGTAACTACCACCAACTTGTTTCTCTTTCCTGCACTCGCTAGCTCTGTGCCCCCTTTCTCCACAACTGTAACACGTACCACCTCCATAGGTGCTTCCTACTTTATCTCCCAAACCACCCCCTTGGGCTCTTCCTCCACGCCCATACCAACTCTCCTTGTCTGTCGTTCCTCTATATCCCCTAACTACCTCACTGGGACCACTGCCCAAAGGTCTATAAAAGTTCCCCTTCTGCCTCCCGGACATCCAGTCCTCAAGAGCGTCTCTTAACTCCCCCCACTCCCCAATTTTCCTCATTTCTAAGTACGCCTTTCCACTAGGCGGTAAGTTCCTCCTCAATACCGCTAATGCTATAGCTAACATACAATCCTCCACGCCCTTACAACCTTGACACATTCCTTTTGTTACCCTTACTAACCAATCTGTTAGCCCGCCTGCAGTCATACCCTTAAGTGACTCTCCACTAGCTTCTAGCAGCTGGTTCCCGTAGGTAATAGCTGTCTCTCCAGTAGCTTTTAGCCGGATTCTCTTTATTTCCCCATACTCTTCCCCTCTGTCCCTCGCTTGGGCCACTCTCATACACAGGGTCTCTGGTAACCTGGAGTACAGTCTCTCCCCCCAGTCACCTTCGCTAATTCCCCCTTCCTTCATTATCCGCTCAAACTTCTCTAGGTAAGCCCCTAACTCGTTCCCTTCCTTATACACTCCTAACCCCTTTAACTTTTCTAGTAATAAATCTCTCTTCTCACGTGCCCTGTCGTCGTCCAGTCTCGAGGCCCTTCGGCGTTCTTCCTCTTCTCTACGACGGGTCGCGTCTTCGCCTCTTCTTCTGTCCTCATCATCTTCTTTACGCCTCCTTGCTCTCTCTTCTTCCTCCCTCCTCCTGGCTGTTTCTTCTTCCTTTTCCTTCCTATGTCTCTCTTCTGCCTCTCTCATTCTGGCTGCCTCTTCTTCCTTTTCTCTTCGGTTCACTTCTTCCGCAGCCTTTCTCTCTTCTCTATCATTCGCGTCTTTCTCTACTAGGTACCGTAGCAGCGAAGCTACCTCACTATCGTCACCTCTCTTCGACATTTCTACCTCTTCTTCACTGTCCTCTACTGGTTCTGACTCTGCCCCTGATTCCTCTTTGTATCTAGCTTCTGAAGGCCTAAATGGATAGGGCGATCGAGTCTTAACAGCTGGTCGTCCCGTGGGTCGGTACAGCTCCTTCCCGGTGCTCACCCCAGACGACTTCTTGGTCCTCCTCCTCACTTCACCCAATCCGGGCTCTGTCATAGAGGGCAAGCGAACTCGTCCTCAGTTGAGACCCTGTGAATTACAAACAATCAACACAGTGATCACACGATGAGCACAACACAATATTAGAACCAATCAACAAAATTTATTACGATTACAGCCCTTAAATTCACAACACACACACAACTACACTGTGAGTGACACAAGTCTCTAAGGTTGTCAGAGCCTCCTCCCCAATGATTCTCCCTTCGTCTCGTTCCTTCGCTTTCTTCTCTTTCTATGGCCTCCCTCTACCGTGGCAGGGGCCTTGTGCTTTGCTCTTCTCTGCCTTGACAAGTAGAGCGTTCTCTCCCTCTGCCGTAGCAAGGGTTTGTGAATTTGTCTTAGTCCGTAGACCGTGGTAGGGCGGAAAATTCCGCTCCGGTAATAGTGTCTCCGTCCGTAGACGCAGAATGTGGGACACGCAACCACTGCAGTAGTTCCCTGGTCCTGGTTCGTTCGGATCCTGAGTCAGACGTCTCCTTCTCAAGGATCCCACCGCTGCCACCAATTCTGTGGGGTTCGATATGCGCACAACACGAGGACCCTCAGTTCGGGTAGACAGCGAATGATACGCTGCCACCAGAGTTCAATAAGAGCTTCAATAAATTGATATCTCAAACTGGACTAAATTACAACACGTGGCGAGTGGCTTATGACTATAGATCCACTCGCCAACCAACCAATGAAATTGATACACACTATTGCAGGTGACCTGCGCACTACTACTCACACTTAATGTTCTATACAATACACACTCTAACAACAATGACCTAAATGACATGATACACAAAACATAACTAGTTCTCTTCTTCTTCTGTCTTCTCTTGCTTCTCCTCTTCTCTATTCTCCTTCTTCCTTCTTTCTCTCAAATGTGGGCCTCTCTTGTATGCCCACAAGTGATGCTTGACATATATCAACCTCTTCTCCAATGAACAAACAATTGTTTTGTTGTTTGCATTAGAGTAACATACTGATGCAAGTTTAGCATGATGTCAACTATGTCATCTCCCAAATTTTCATTCTTTGCTAGAACACCTAGGGGCACCTAATAACATGTAAGAGACATTGAGGAATTTTACTTGTGCCCTTAGTAATTCCCTGAGATAGTGGATAGTAATCACATAACATTTGGAATCTTGAGAATATTAGTTGTTCATGAATAGATGGTCTAATTAACCCTATTGACTATTCCTAGGTTGGACACGAGAAGAGGGAGAATCTCAGTTTCAAACATAAAAGTGACAATTGCAAGTCCTAATAGCAATTGAACATCCTGTTAATACAAGAAATTAAGGACTTTAATTACAATTACTTGCTACAATGGACTTTGATGACATTTCAGAAGAATACTTATGTGGTATATGCCATTTCACAATGTCCTCAAACGTCAGCTTGAAATACGGCATGTGTTGTGTCAGAATTCGACCAATAATAGTCCCAGCATTAAGTCTTAGTTCTTTGTCATCCTCTGCTGATGGTAATAGCCTTAATGCTCGACGTTTAGGAGAGTCTTCACATCCTTGTGGGCGCTCATCAGGATATTCCCTGAGATCAACTCGATTTTCAATTGCACAGGCATGAAAGTAGTGCAATGACTTGTTGCTGTGATCTTCGACTCTCATGAACCTCGTTTTCACTCCATTGTCAATATTGTCACCAATGAGCTTGTATCCTAGCTGTTTTGGAACGTTTGCCTCACTTGTAGCAGTAACTCCTGCATAAAGAAAATAAAAATGCACCTATGCCTTCAATTATCTGCATATATTCTTACCACAGGATTCCATCCCCTCAGTAGTACTATGGAGATTCGATTGTGAAGTCAAAACACCTACTTCAACGGTATCTTCATTAGCCAATAATGATATGTCAGAAGACAATGGTGAAAACTGAGGTGTTTGAGCACTAGAAGTAGTGGAGGAGTGGGACTCAGAAGTGGACTCTGAACAGGAATCAAACAGCGCATCCTCTGAAACTGTCCCAATTGACCGACTTGATAAAAATTGATCCTCCTGTGAAAACATACATCAAATGAAAGTTGCTTAGTTTGATTGTCGCAACCAACCTCTCCAAGTCCTTCCTTAAGATCTGCTACAAGTTTGTCCCTCCAAGTCTTCACCAGTGTATCGTGTCCAACTCCTATCAGATTCAGTAGCCTGTTAGTTGTTACATGGGACATACACACATTGACCTTCTGCAATCGTTCATACACCTGAGATAAAGAACATACTAAACACAATTAGCATAGAAACTATAAAAAATCATACCTGTTTTCCACTACTTCCGGCACGAAGGATCAAAGACAAAATTCTTTGAACCATGCTCATACTTGAATACTGGAATTTCAGCAGAATGGCACTACACATGCCTACAATAGCATCTCTGTTCATTCGAGGTCTATGTTGGTATGTGCAAGATAGTAGCAACGAATGAAGAATTGGAGCATTTAATGAAAGCTCATCTAGAACTTTGCTCCAAGTGAACTTTTTCATATCAGCTATGTCTTGGCTACCTAAAATAGACTTCGCTTTGTGAGAAGACATTATAGTAAGCTCTTGTCGTAGCATTATTCCAATCTTCTTCAAAATTTAATTGCGACTCCATGGGTTGTTCATGAGATCAGATATAATGGCATACGTACTTCTTCTTGCTAAAGACTTGCCCAAATGTTTGCGATTTGGAGTTAATGTAAACCTTTTCAGTCCACTTTTATACTCAATATTGACCTGTTCATAACATGAAGTCATGCTTTATTATTATTTAACTTGATAAACCATATGAGACGTACTGAAATATTTGGCGAATCCGTTGTTGGAATGGGAGATGAAGTACTTACAGGATGAGGTTGCTGCTCAGACAAAGCTAATACTCTCTTCACTTTCTTTGCTGGAGTCGTGCAAACATCTTGTGAAGTGGTTCATGGCCGTTTCTGTGCTCTTCCTCCTCTAGAGGTAATCTTGGCAACAACCTTGCTGTTTGATGTGATTGTCTAAAACAGATAGGACAACAGATAAATGGTCACATCATAAGTAAATGTGAGAGTAAAAAATATATATATTTTTTTTTAATAAACATAACACAGATGCAATAGAGTAGCTTGAAAATAACAAATATTTTATTACTATTTGTGCCATTATATTTCTTATAGTACATTTTATTGTATAGCCTGTTTGTACATATTTATTGTCTCTTTTGATGGTAGTAAGATGCAACACATAACTCCAAATAGACACAAGACTACTACATTTCAAGCAAGTAACATTGTAGAACAAATTTTTTTAAGTCTTTCCATAGCTTTGCTTAAGAATGTAATACAGAGCTATAGCTAGCTACAATTAATTCCTATCTTGTTTTCTCAGAATATAAATTGCACTTATTAGCCACTTAATACACTCAACATGAACTAACAGGCCTACCTCTTTGGCCAGCAGCAATTTATCATAGGCATAGAAGCATTTTCTGCACATGAAACTTGGTCCAGGACGCAGAAGTTCATTTACATCAATCTGTGGTTGGGTCTTTTCTAGTTCTTGAGATATAATCTCTTTCCAATAAATGGTAACTCTCCCTGAAATATCCAGGAGTCTTCTGTCTTTCTTTGCAGCGAGTTCTCCACAAGCCAGACAAATCGGAGATGCAGAACTTGCAGCCATGGCTGGTACAGACGTCTGGTATAGACGGTTCCACTTAAAATTTCAGCGCAATCTATACTAAGAAAACCACTAGACCGCAGAATGATGGCGAATGACGTTATCTACATTCCATTCGAACAACTATTACATATACGTTCATGACACCAGACCCTTTCCTTCCTCCCCCTCCCACCAATAACGGAAGGTAAAGGGTCGGCTACGCCAGACTATAGGTAGTAATCACACATCCTGACACAGGTCTCATTTTTTAGGTAAACTATAGCAATGAAAAACTACATCCTGTAAGGCTTTTCCCACAAAATATGGTATTGACTTTCTGTCAGATAATTATAAACAAAAGAGGCTTGCCTGCATTTAGCTCATTCCAGTCGATTAACTGCTCTGGAACACCAGTTTTAATGGCTTGAGGTTAGTCTGGAGCTATAAAATTAAGGATGCTTAATAAATTGTAATACATATCACAATTTAGTTCTACCAGAGGTGGAATATCTTCTCTTCATTTCTACAACTTAGTCAGAAGTTATAGTAAGTCTAAATAGTTTTATTCAGCCTTGCAGCATTTGACACAATTCATATAGCTATATACTTGCAGGATTGTTTTGAACCAGAGAAGTGGGCAGTCACTGGCTGCAGCACAGAGGCTTCTAATTGGCTAATTAGTTGGCTTTATAAATTAAGGTACGTAATTTTTAATCAGAGGTAGCTTGTTGAAATTGATACAGTAGCCTTATAATTCTAATACAGTTACTTACAAAACTAAGTTCAGTCATTCTTGGCTAAAAAGGCTAAAGGGGGCTGGTTAGAAATGAGGGTAAGATAAAGACAGAGAAAACATTATTAGTTATAAAATAATGAGGTCATTACTATTTGCAGTCATGTTAATTGAGATACAGTTAAAAGAATGACTTAGGAGTTGGAGTACATACGAACAAAAGGAAATTTACTGCTGGTGCTTGTTGTGTATAATGTTGCCAGAGTTGAATGATAGCTAGCTTGGGTAGATCTTATGTGGTATTTCTTTGTGGTATTTCTTTGAGGTATGTGTGGTTTAACAAGCTTGTGTGAGGAACTGAGTGAAGCCTCTTGCCTGAGGGATCAAGTACAGTAGTACTATGTATACCTTCATTTAGGCATCCTCCAAATTACCAAACTATTTTCCTACAATATTTCATAGGCATACTATATTGCTTCATAATTTTTAATAAGCAGAACAGACTTGTGTGTTCTTGTCCATTCTCTGCCATCTGTTCAAGGTGGGTATCTTATAGTAATGGTGCAGATAGTAAACCAGTCCTGTGAGCCACAAAACCACTAATGGTTGTTTGTTCATCTTGAGGTAGTATTGATATGGGACTCACTTACAACTGCAATATCTGCTGGTTTTTGTGAGCTTGTATGTCTGGACCATTTAGTAAATCTGTATTATTTGTGTTATGTGGTTGTTTGGTTGTTTATGTACATTACATTGCTACAGATGAATCAAATAGACAAACTAGAAATATTATTTGTGAAGATATGGGATGGTACAGTAGTAGCACAAAATTTGATCCTACTGATTCTACAGAAGAAGGAGTGGAAAATTCAAGTGTTCCTAAAATGTTAGATGATTTTAGTCAGCAACAAACAAAGGAAAAAGTGCAATCTGTCATTGAGATCAGACCTGAAGATCTGTCAGTAGCAGTTTTTTTATATTTTTTATTTTATTAGAACAGTAGAAATTGATTTACCTTTTTGAATTATGTTATATAAATTCAGGTGAAAATGTTTTTTTTTTATCTTGTAGGCTTACCTCAAACCAGAGAAACACAAAAAGGAATTTGAAACTGTTTTAAAGCTCCAGTCACTGACTAAAGTACAGACTCTATCATTTAAGATTCATAGGGTGAGATATCCAGAGTTAATTACAAGTCCACCTTTACACAGCTTTTTGACTAGTCAGTAGTAAGCATGTCTTAATATAGGTGAGGGGTCTGGGAAAAGGGACCTTACAGCACAAAAATTGAGACATAGCTAGGCTCCAGAGGTAAGTCATCCGGAAAAATTCTTTCTTCCTCCTAATTTTTTTTGTGCAGAATTAGACTTAATGACCCTTACTCTAGTCTATGCCTAATTTCAAATGTCAAAACAACTTAAAATCCCGAGCGTGTCGGAAAGACAAGCTACTTTTTATTCTCTCTCGTTCAATTCTCGAAGTACAATAAACCGGGAATGGGCGGAGTTTCAAACAAGCAGCTAAAAACAAAAACAAAAAAACGGCATAGTTTTGAGAACTATTGCATGCACTCTACTGCTTACCTCTGGCTGAAAGTTTACCATTACATCGAGTATAGTAGCCAAGGATTCCGACAAGACAGGCTGTGAGACTCTCTGAAAGCTAAAAAGAACTCTATGCAAAACTTCGTCACCATTAAAAAGCGGCTGCACGATTTAATTGCGTATGTGGAGTTATGTATACGGAAACGTTAATTATACCGGAAGTGGAAATTCAATTTATGTTTTCTCGATTTCTAGTACAGCCCCCAGTTCAACTGCCAGTTTCTCTGCACGTCGAATGTTTTACCCTCTAGTATTATAGCACTAAGTTGAGATAAATTGTAGCTTTTTATTAGCATAAAAAAAACTCAATTTTTTTGGTTTGCCTGTAAGGTCCCTTTTCCTAAGATTCAAACCTGCCTTATAAATCCCTAATTTTTCCTTTTTTTTCCAAGTCAAACAGTTGTGGTGAGTGTTTACTATGGCATTGAAACCTCTTAATTGTAATCTTTAAAACTCGACCTTTTTTAGTAGCTAGAATGTTAGAAGTTAAAATTAATCATACATCAGTACTTAGGCTTATGTAGCCTAACTCGGCTCGCTCGCCATTTGTGCTCAAGCACATCACTAGTTTACAAAGAACTGAAAACAGTTTTTAAAGCACCATTCAGTCTGTTATAGACTTAGTTACTTCATTCTTGAGTCACCATCATAAATGGTTTATAAGATATTAATCAGCTAAGTGTAAGAAGTGAAATTATGTCTCAACTAATGGCAGATATTTAGTCTTATGTATACTGAAAGAAAGTGACTCGAGTAAATGTGAGTACTGTTCAGTTTGGAATTGTATTTCAATGTTTGTTTCTCTTGTATGTATATTATTTCACCATCTTGTCCTGGCAAGGGGCAACCTAGCGTATAGTTAAGTATTACAAGTGTTTCCTGGTCAACTTCTAGGTTCACGTTGCCAGACATTCTAGCTCAACTGGACTATGTCATTTCTGCGTGACTAATGAAATTGCTGTAAGCGTATCACATGATCAGTTAAAGTTTTTTTTCAACACTCACCCATGCTACCAAAAGATAGTATCAATTCGAATCGATGCAATTTATTGCTGTACAACTGAAAATTATGATAAATTGTTGAATTGCATTCCATGAGTATATATAATCAGACCACAACTAGAGTAGTGGTATAGTGGTATAGATGACATGCCAGTTATCTGCTATAGGGTAAACCACCAAGCCACAAGTAGTAGTTCATGGTTGGTGGACATACTTTGGTCCGGGCAAGATAGTAGTTCATTGTTGGTGGACATACTTTGGTCTGGGAAAGATAGTAGTAACTTACAAATAACACTTGTCATCTGTGATATGATTACTACAATACCTGCAGTGTGTTAAAATTTATTTCTTACGCTCACAATGAGTAGGATTTGGATTGCATGTCATATATATATATATACACAGTGCATTCAGCTTAAAAGTAGACAGTTAATGTTTTTGAAACATTTGCTTTATTTGTTTAGGTACAGTTGTGTGAAAGCTAGATATTTAAAATTTTTTTAGGTTATACGTTTTTAGATTGTTCTAACTACTAGCATAAAAAGTTTAAACCCTTTATCTGTTTAACTTTTACTGCTGTAGCTGCCTTATAGCCGTTTAAAGTATCACCTAGGAGAAAATCATTGTTTACTCTAGCTCCACTGAAATGCTATAGTCACCAGAAGTTAGCCCAGTAATTAGTGACTGCACTGCGGTATCTCTAAGGTTATCGTGAAAACTTTTAGAAAGCTTTCTGCTCACTTCAAATATGATGAGGTAGTAGACCTCAATACCGCAACTTCTGCAGTTCAGATGGCAGGGGCGGATTTAGGGGGGGGCTCGACGGGTGTCCTACGAGCCGCCCTTTTCAGAATGAGCCCTCATTTTTAGCTACTGTATTTCTTACCTGAAACTGGAAATAAAATTATAATAGCACTCACCTTTTGTTCGTCGTTGTTTTTCCTTGTAGCTACTCCAACAATAATTGCGATCTTCTTTTGAACGCACCTCTACTTATTGATATGCTGAGTCAGAATTTTTACTACTTGTGTCCTTATACAATATGGTAGACCAAGTTCGTAGTATACCAAAGCAAAACAAGTCCAGCATTTATTAATTCTGGACAGAATTTAGTGGTTGTTGCTTATTCAATTTTTTTTCTTCATAGTTGAATTTTTGACATACCCATTCACTAAGGGTTGGCAAATTGTGCTGGCATGATTTTGAGTGTGATAAGTGATTTCATAAATGCTAGCAAATGCTAGCATGATTAGTGCAATTATGAGCATAATGAAGTAGCTAGTTTTTGGAAAAAATTATAATTAGTTTTTATTGAACTGTAACAATAGCAGTCTTTGAGAGACCGGCTTTGGGACTTTTTAAATGAATCTATGAGCTTACTAACTACCCTCTGTGTTGGTAGTTAATTCTATTTGAAGATTCCAATATCACTTTCTGTATAAGAAATAAAATACTTTCAGTTCCAGCACTGTTGCCCATTAGGATGCAGATCAACAACTCACATTACAAACAGTGGCCATACCAGGATTCAGATTACTCATGTATACAAGGATTTTCTTATAGTTGTGAATGTAGTTGAGGTGACTTTCAAATCTTGTCCACGAGCATGTTTCCAGTAGATTAATTACTAAAATTATTAGCATTGCTAGCATAGCATACCAAAAAAGGTGCGTAATTCTCCAACTCCTACTATTCTTTCCTTATTCTAGACATAAATACCTTTGTAAATTGGTATTGCTCTTAGTTTTAATTTTTTCTTTAGCAGTTCATTCATTTCCCGATGATCACACATTATAATGCTAATTATTGTGTGAATGAATATTAGAATATATAATTAGTCTTTTAGGAAATACAATATGGCCAACATTTTTCCATAAGTAGTTAAAGCTATTTCACCCCTTGCCCTCTTAACAAATCCTAGATCCGCCCCTGGATGGTGATTTCAGTGGACTAGAAGGTGCAGAAAACATTTGAGCATACAATGGTATGTTCAGCAATAGACAGGGATTTGCTATAGGAAGAAAACAAGGCATTGAAAACAGCTTTGGATGAGTGGGTCTAGGAAAAGGTACTTTATGGTAGCGCAAACAAAAAAAATTGAGTTTTTTATGCTAATAAAACGCTACAATTTATCTCAACTTAGTGCTAAAATACTGGAGGGTGAAACCTACAAAACGCAGAGAAACTGGCAGTTGAACTGGGCTGTATACAGTAAAGCAGTTGAACTAGAAATCGAGAAAACTAAAATTGAATTGCCTTCCGGTAAAATTAACGTTTCCGTATACTTTCCTTTTAGCTTTCATAGCGTCTCACAGCCGGTCTTGTCGGAATCCTTAGCTACTCTACTCGACGTAGCGGTAAACTTTCAGCCAGAGGTAAGCTGTAGATTGTGTGCAATAGTCTCAAAGCCGTGCCTTTATTTTTTTAGCTGCTAGTTTGAAACTCTGCCCATTCCCCGTTTATTTTATTTCGAGAACAAAAAGTAGCTTGTCTTTTCATGGCAGGCTTGGGGTCTTTAAAGTTGTTCTGACATTTGAAATTTGGCATAGACGTAGAGTAAGGGTCACTAAGGCTAATTCTGCAGAAAAAAACAACAAAAATTGGAGAAAGAAAGAATTTTTCCGGATGACTTACTTCTGGAGCCTATTATCTCAATTTCAATTTTTTGACAGTAAGGTCCCTTTTCCCAGACCCGCTCACAGTTGTTGTGAAGAAATTTTACAAGACCCTAAATTAGCTACAGAAAGTCCATAATCATAATATTGAATTTTGTTTATCTAGTTCCACTTCCTGTTGTATTTGTAGTTTTTTTTAATTTCTTTTAAATTATTTAAAGCCACTCTGACAATTCAGTGGTCAAAGAGTTAAGCTGCAGAAAGAAAAGCCTAGTATCTTCATACTGTGAAGACTATTTCTATACCATATAAAAGTTTTAGTGCACCTAATTTGGTGGCTAAAAACAATCTAATTACCTTTCAATTTCATTTTATTTAAAATAGAAAAATAAGAGAAGTGTTTAAGCTGGAAATTTTCAATTTGAATCGAGTTCATAGAAAATTTGATACATTATAGCTAAATTGTTGGGCGAGCAAAGCGAGACTCTCACTAACGAGTCTCAATTGAGATTTTGGTATTATATGGCAAAGTTCAAAGAGGTCAATGCGTGTCCACCCCCGGAGGCTACTTAAAAACATAAACATTATTATTATTATTATTATTATTATTGACTTTACAACCAATGGGACAAAACAAGTATTGTGAGTGAAGTGAAAAATGTTAAGTGTTTGTGGTTGAGGGTCAAACTCTAACTACTAGAGCTGCCCGAAGAAATAAGTAAGTAAACAAAAGAAGAAAGTGAATAAACAAAAATGAATAAATAGGCTCATGATGTGGGAGGCAAAGTGATGTTGATATTAGATGTGTGACATTGAGAACAGGGACATAGACAACAAAATGTGCACGGATTGCTGGGGTTGAATCTTTTGGTGAATGTATTCCAGAATTTCTGTTGAAGAGTTTTCTTGATAGTAGTGAAGGAAGGGGAAAGATCAATTGGAGAGAATGCATTCCACAGCATTACAAGCGGTAAAACTTAATTTCTAACTTGTGGGAGGTAGATGAGCGTGTGGGTCCAGAAGAATAGGAAATGTTATTAAATATGTCAAAATTACCAGGAGGGTCTTTGAGACATTTCAATACAAATAGCAAGTCTAGTAGTTCTAGGTGATACATGAGTGGTAGGACATTGAGTAAGATTAATCGAGATTTATAATCTATAACGAAATTGTTTAAAATGTACTTTGAAGCTCTACGTTGAATGTTTTCTAATAAAATAATGTCCTTGATGAGATGAGGGCGCCAGAGTTGGGAGCAGTATGAAAGTTGAGATCTTACTAAGGAAAGGTACAGAGATTTTTTTATATGAGAGGGTGATGTGATAGCGATTGTGCGCTTCACCAAGAACAGAGAACGATAAGCTTTGCTACATATGTCTTTGATATGGGAGGACCATGATAAGTTGTTTGTAATGGTTATTCCCAGGTCTCTCTGCTTGTTGACTGGTTTGATGCTGTCATTACCAATGCTATAAGGAAGTTGATGAAGAGAGAGAAAAGTTCATAACAGAGCATTTTGAGGAATTCACTTTAACTTTCCATGTCTGACACCAAGAGTAAAGAGCATCCAAGTCTCTTTGAAGATGTGTATGGGAGCAACTATTGTTACTGGTTAGTTTGGTATCATCCGCAAACATAAACACGGAAGACAGAGAACACAGGGAGGGAATATCATTTACGTAGACGAGAAAAAGCAGAGGACCTAGAACACTACCCTGTGGAACACCAGAGCGAACAGGAAGAAGTTTTGATGCAAAGCCATCTATTTCTACAAAGTGACTTCTGTTGCGCAAGTATTCTCTAAACCACATCCAGAGAGGACCTGTTATACCTGTCAACCAAAGTTTGTACAATATTTCATCATGAGGAATAGAGCCGAAAGCTTTGACAAAGTCTAAGTAAATGACATCAGTATTGGATTTCTTCTCAATTTGGTTGTAGATAGATGAATAAGAAATGAGCAGTTGGGAAAGTGTTGATCTTTCTTTAGAAACCCAAATTGTGATTTGGAGATCTTTGGATGAATAAAGCCTATTATTTTATTGTACACTAGAGACTCTAGCACTTTGTGAAGAATACAAAGGAGTGAAATAGCGCGGGCATAAGAAATTCGGGACAAAAAACTTTGATATAGACAAACCGGCAATTAGCTACAGACACAGAACGGGAGAGATGTTTGCAGTTAGGTTTTCATCCGTTAATGCGCTGTTCGTCATAGCTATACGGCCGTACATAGCAGATTTATTTTTACTTGAAAATCGAAAGTCCAATAGTCAAGTTACTAAGCGAACACAACTTAAATATATCTACTACAGCCCTGGTACAATTAGAGCATTTTTAACGGAGAGTACTTTGGAAAGGCGGCTAGCTTAAACTAAAACCATTAGTTTAACGACTTACCCGTATCATCCTTGGAAATTTGATTTCTTACTCCTTGAAAATCCTTTGTCCAATAGTCAAGTCATGAAGAGAATACAATAGGTCTTGTGCTGGTACAGTGAACAAGTATGTATAAAAGTGTTGTGTGTTGCTAAGAATAGCAATAAAATAGCAAAATATTAAACAAAAATTATTAGCAGGTAGCATTAAAATTTAAATCCAGTCAGACCAGCTCACTCGCCTTATGTACTGAAGCACATCACTAGTTATATTATTTTAATTGTAATAATATATTATTGGATGTCATAATGCATTCTATGCATTTAATTCATTAAGTAAATTCATATTACAGACATAGTGACACAGTAGCCCACCTGCTCAGTGCACTTCATGTCTTTAATTCCACCACGGGTAGAAGAGACTCTTAAACAATATTAATTTTTTATGATGTTTGCAGAGTAGCCATGCATATAATAAGCATATAGCGTTTGAACTTGCCAATTTAGCAACCCACAGTTGTAGGTGTAGTCTTTATAAAAAGAAATTGGCATGGCCATGCTGGCCATTGCCAGTTCCTACAGTCTATTTAGGATTAGAATAAGAAGTGGAAAGAAAAGTTTGGAGGATGGATATTATCTTAAACATTTAATAGCTCTTTTTGTTACGGCATCCTGTAGCTCTCTTTAATACCTGGACAATTTCCTGCCATCTGTTACCATATAGATGACAGAATCTCTGTTTTCAACACCTTGAGACAACTTATATTGCCAATCTATTGGTAGAGGTAGAAGACATGAAAATTAGTAACGACACTATAGATATTAATTTAATTTTGAAAACATGGCATGAATGTTTCATGAACAATGTTACTATAACTGTCCAACTGCAATGATTACCACTCTCTTTATCCTAATGCAATGTGTGGTTGTGGGTACATGTATGCCATGACATGTTGAGCTACCAACCTCTTCCCTCAGTCCAATCCACCTTATCCCTCATTACATTGTGTGTATGTCATACAATGTATTTATAATAACTTATAAACTTGCAGGATTCTCTCTGAGCTTCAGTAAACCAGAAAAGTAGGAACCAACTGGAAACAGATTTGAAAACTCCAGCCAATCAGTCACTGATTGAATTACTGCTTTCTTAGGACGCCATTGTCCTTCAAGGAGTAAGATATTATTAATTAATTAATATTGTTGTTAACTACTATCATCAAAACAGTGTTAATAATTAAAAGTAGACGAATAATAAAGCACCGAAGGTGTGAACCCTCATTGCTAGTATACAATAACTAGGTATTAAAAAATAATTTAATAACAATTGACATGGCTATTTCTTATTATCAGTATAGCTCGAGCTATGAAAATAATAAATGTAAATGCTGAGTTAAACAGGCCTGAGACACTCACTGTAGTATATTTTCAATTTGAAACTCTATTTCCAGCACTTGATTAACTTCCCAGCATATAGTAAATCGACTGAAGGTGATAAGAAATTGTTTGCTCACATGATCACAACGTGATGATAGGGGTTGTTACCCACCCAAGGTAGACTTATGCTGAGCTGACAATTTTGTGTTATCTCTAATATCACCCGAAATGAAAGTGGCACAATAAAAGGTATTAAATCATCATTTCTGAGTAAGTTCATTCCTAAATCAACAAGTTAATTGTAATCTCCATGTTTAAGTTGTACTATTCTTTAGCTAAGTAATAGCTGTAAAACTCTATAAACTTTCACACACACTTGTTCACTGGATATACCAACACAAGACTTACTTTCATGACTTGACTATTGGACAATGGATTTTCAAGTATGAACAACACTATTGCATAATGTTATTACTATGTCAAAGCGCATTAGCCAAGATCATTGCCACTATTTCGAATAGAACACGAACACTTAAGTGTGTAAAACTTAACTGTGTCCAAAAAAATTAAGATATGTCAGACACAACCTAATTCAAAGGGTTAAACAATTGATGATACTGGTAAATATAGATAGTCCAAAAGATTCTGTTCAGTGGAGTACAGGGACAGGGTCAACCACCAAGCGAACACAAAAAAGCCAAATGACATATGTATGTCCACACACACATTATATTATACTAATGGTATGCTTGTGCATAAATGGCGAGCGAGCCGGTAGTTGTAATTAAAAAACAACTAACATAAAACTTGATTCTGATAGAGGTTGAATTTTACTATCCTGCATTTGTAAGATCAGTAGTTCAATCTTAAAGTTACAAGTAAGCTAACAACTACATTACACTCTTACCCCAATATTCTGGATTATAACTTTACACAAATATAGCTGATCTTGCCAAGTGAAGTACCACTAGCTCTTAATAACTGGCTCTATTTTCAAGTAAACTACGAGTATACAACCCTTGACTATTAACTTGACTATTATTAACAAATACGAAATTATTTTCTTACCTCAAAGAAACTGGCGTGAAGCCTCAGTGTTATTAGGAGAAATAAGTCTCCTGCGCGCGTTTAAGGGGCATACGTACCATCCATCAATGGATACCATACTAGTGGTGTGCTTGTGCACAAATATCGAGCGAACCTGCCCAATTAGGTTGCATATAGCTATATTGTTATGTGATATATTTTACCTGAAGAAGCTTGTAAGGGGCTCACATTGTGCCCAATTTTCTGTGCCTGGTCACTTATGGATGTATGGCTTGCTAACTAAGACAGTGTTGTAGCTCAAAGAAAAGTTGGAGTATTATTTTGACAAACAACTATATGTAGATCATCTTGGCATTCATTTAGAAATTTTATATCTTAATGGACGCACTTCAATTATATAGGTACCAAGTTTTTGAAATGACATACATGTACAAGAAAGCTCACGAAGTTTTTGCCTGATCATGCACATTTTTGACAACATCCTCTTATGGACTGGTACATAGTTTCCAACTGTACCGAATTTGGCGTGACAGTCATCATTTTCAGGCCAATATGTCACCTAGTCACGCTTACTTCGTCTTTTGTCACGATTTTTCTCTATACCACTATTCAATTACCACTGTGTAGAAAATATCTAAACTAGTTAGTCCTCTGGCATTCAATGTTATAGGCCCTTCACTTATGGCGATTAATAGCCAAGAAAAGGGTCAATGAACGTTGTTTAGTCAAGCATTCCAACCATTACGTCTGTAATTGGTCAGTGGGTAAATTGCTTTTTTTTTTATACATAAAATAATGCTTTTTGTTATCGTTAACCGATACGTAGTTAGCTGGGAAAAACAAGAAGCATGAAGAGTAGTAGGCTCTTCTTATTCTAATTCATTTCTTTAATGCTCAGCATTGAAAGCTCAAGTTGGATACCTTTATCCAACTTGAAGGGTATCATACTTGCAAGCTAAATTTGCTCTGTCTGCAAATGGTGAATTTAGGTTAGTGAATACAGTCTATTAGCTAATAATTGCTCGCATTATTATGATTTTTAGCACTGTTTGACTTGGTGTGTTAGATTATTTCACTTTGCTTTTGTGATACAATTTGTGGTGCGTTTTCCCTGTATTTCTATTATTGGATAAAGCTACTTGCATGAATAATATTGCAGAGAAATAAAATCCTATTCAAAGAATCTTCAGTAAATGCCTCAGTTGGAGCCTAAATTTTATCAGCGTTAAGGTCTGAAAAATTATAGTGATTGTTTGTAGACATTCTATAACTACTAGTGATGTGCTTGAGCACAAAACGGCGAGATAGTCTAAAACTACACTATTGTAAAATGAAGGCATTCAATGCCATAGTAACCACCCCCTGCAACTGTTTGAATTGAAAAAAAAAATAAACAAAAAAACAAGCCAAGTTAATTAAACCTTTTTGTGATATTCTTAGTAGTAGTTGTAATGCACCATACTTTCATACATACCTACGCAAGACTTACCTTTTTGGTTAGTCTGTGGACAATGAATTTTCAAGTAAATACGGTTGCGTAGGGCTATAACTATGACAAGAGCGCATTAACTTACAACCACCACTAACTCGAATAGAAAAGTAACTCCAGTAAGTTTTTGAGTTTTGATTGCACCCACAAAAGCATTCAAAGCGGTAAACAATTCAATTTCTACTGTGATACGGATAAGGATCAATAAATCAGAGAATTCTGTTTAGTGAAGTTTGGGATGGGGTCAAACACCAAGCTAACACAAAAATACATGAGGGTCGTACAAATGGCATCCGTCCACACATATATAAGACTATTGGTGTGCTTGAATAAAAATGACGTGTGAGCCTGTGTCGTAGAGTCGGGAGTAGCTAGAAGTTTACTCTAGGCTTCCTCCCTCTTCTCTGTTCTTCTGTGGGAAAGAACAGCTTGATGATTCCCCAGTCAAGCTTATCAAGGCTAGTCCCAGGAAGGTACACTGCCACCAGAGTTGTACCAAACCAACAAAGAGTTGATTTTGGATTTTTGAGGATGATGTATAACTGAAGGGTGCAGGTACTCTAAGCCACTGTATATAGAACTCAGAGACCAGCCACCAATGTAATATACAAACACAAAACATAAAGATAAAACTACTAATGAGATGAAAATATATACAGAACTACTTTCTTACATTAATATCCTGAGTAGTGATAAGTCTGTAGTATAAGCCATTCTGACTACTTCTATTACCAGCAACTCTTGAACAGGCTCTCAGCTACAAAGAACAATGCCAGAGTTATTTTTGTAACTTTAGTTGACAAATCTGGTATTACTACTTATCTCTGCTTCGCCTGAGTAGTGGTAGCTTCTTTAGAATCCATTCTGACTACCAGTGGTTCTTGACAACCTACAAGCAGCACTTAGAAGCTCAATAAAATGGCGTGTTTTTAAATTATGCATATATGGAAACGGGGATTCAACGCCATAGTAAATACTCCCTGCAACTGTTTGAATTGAAAAAAAAAAAGCAACAAAAAACAACAAGTAATGTTATTTAAATGTTTTCTTTGTGGAATTCTTCGTAGTAGCTGTAAAATACAATACTTTTACACAACTAGACATATATGCAAGACTTACCTTCTTGTTTAGTCTAATGGACAATTGTTGTACAGGGCCTAAAAATAGCGGATTAAATTGCTACCGCCACTAACTCAAGTAGAAATGGTACTCTGGCAAGTTTTATAGTTTAAATTGTACCGCAAAAGAACTGAAAGTACAATTCAATTTTTCATGATGATATATGGGTAATAACGCTAAACCGGAGGATTCTGTTTAGAGAAGTTTGGGACGAGATTGAACACCGAGCTATACGTGAGGATCAAAGTACAACATGATTTATTTTAACTTAGTTCATGTTAAACAGTAAATAGCAGTTGACCATTAATTTTAGCAAACAAATATAAAATTACTTCTTACCTATGGTAAATTTCCTGTAGTATCAAATTTAAGCCATTCCGACTACCTTAATTACCAATACAGGCTCTCAGCTACAAAAAAAAAAGGCCAACAGACAAACAAGTACAAAATTACTTTCTTACTTCATTTTCTTCAGTAGTGGTAACTTTTGCAGTATCATTTAAGCCATTCTCACTATCTGAATTACAAGTAACTCTTGACAACAAGCTTTAATCTACAAGAAAAAAATAAGGCCAGAATTATTTTTATAATTTTAACTAACAAGTATGAAATTACCTACTTACCTCAGGTCCCCTGAAGTAGCAGTGGGTTTTTAATGTTAATATTAAAAGGTAAATACAGTGGGGGAAAAAAAGTCTGCAAATTCTTTCAAAATCTAGTCTTAGGGATGCCTAAACACTGTGCCAAGTTTTATTTGTCCAATTCTCTACCATTGCTTAGCTACAGGCCTTTAAAATTGGTGTTTAAAATGATATTATTGAAGTGGGGATGACGCAATAGGGGGCCTTATCAGCCAGCTGCCCAGTAGTTGTAGTGCAGGTATTGTGGTGGATTACTGGTGTACAATGGGAAAGAAATGGTAGCTTTTGACAATGTCAGTCTGTTTAAGTTTCCTACTGATATTAAGCTAAGAAGGGCCTGGACTTTGCAAGTAAAGAGAACCAGAGATAGGTGGGATGGTCCCAATGAACACTCCACACTATGCAGCGGCCACTTTACTGTTGACTGCTTTGAGTCCATGTCCATTCTATCAAAAGAAATGGGTTTACAAAGGCGGACAAAGCTCAAACCAAATGCAATACCAAGTATTTTCCCAAGACCTCCTCCTGCTTCTGTTCCTTCCAAGCGTCCAAGGTCATCTAGGGCATTTGAAAAAAGAGAGAAAGCCAGGGTAAACTTAGCAATAATTACAACAATAAAACCAATTCATTGCCTTGCATTGTAGATATTAACTGCAATCTGTTCAGAAGCCAGTCCCAGTGTACCCAGTTGTGCTCCAGAGATGAGCAGAGATGTAAGTACACAAATGAAGTAGACATTTGTAAAATATTGTTGCCCTTATGCTGACTAGGCTGAGATTCCCAAATCAAAACCAGTAGCAATTCAAGTTGCTGCTACAAGGGAAGTGAAGAATGCCAAGATTCAAGTTAAGGTTGTAGGAAAGAATGAAGGTACAGTGAATTATTCTCCAGCTAGCTATGTGAAAAATACTTATTCAGAATCCCAGCTTGCATTCACAATAGGCACACAAACTGAAGTTTGTACAAGAGATATTGGAATACAGTGTGATCTAATACCAAGCCTTTCCATACCAAGATGCTCTACTCCAGTCATGGAAACTGAAGCTGCACTATCGGATATAAGCATTGATGAACTTAATGATTCTACTTACAAATTTCCTGAACCGACTAAAGATGATACACCTAGTTCCCAGTAAGCAGTGCATGCAAAAATTAATGGGAAGAACTATGCGAATGGTTCTTCCCAGCCATTGCCAGCACCATCGAGTCAACTGACGATACGCTACATGCCTGTATTTTCTACACAAAAGACAAATAATTATCAAAATGATGAGGTTAAACATGAAGTGTAAGCTTGCTCATTCAGTGCTCCTTCAATGGCATTTACTCCATACTGTTTGTTTGTAGCTATAGTATGCAGTTTGTAACACCCATGGATCCAAACATACTGTTTGAAACCCTGGATGAAGTGTAATGCACTGTACTCCCTGAGAAGATATCTTGTTCATCATTTCAGTTATCTCTCTACAGCATCGGCATTCCATTCCAGTAGGCATTATGATGCAGTGGCTACAATTATACCTTTAAGCAAAGCAATAAATTTGACTGGGTGGTTGCTAGCTACTACTATTACCAGTTCAAATTCAGTAGTCTAAGTGAAAGATTTTCATCAGAATCACTGCTGTCCTCACCACTGCTAGTTCTTACAATGGGCTCATACAGAAATGGATGAATTTCTTCCACTTCACTGCCTTCAGGGCTATTTTGTGAAGAGGCTGTATCTGAAGAAGAATGGCTGGAGTCTGAGCCAGTGTCTGAGCCAATATCTGAAAGATGTGAGTGATCCCCATCAAAACTTGATGAGGAATAAGACAGATTCAGGGATATTTCTGCTGTACTATTGCTGTAGTTGACAGGGTCAGTCCCACCTACCCTTTAAGCCATTCTGACTATGATTAGCTCTTGACAGCCAGCAAGCGGCACTTAGTAGCACTCAGAAAACGGCTAGGTTTTGAAATTGCATCTGGTAAAGGGTTTTCAATTCTATAGTAACCAATCACAGAAATTATTTGTGACTTGAAGAACAGGCATTTCACAGGAATTATCTCACAAGTTTGAGAGTATCAGAAGAAAGTGGCGTCAAGCCTAAGAATTTTAGAAAAAGGAACCCGCATGTGTTAAGGAGCCTGTGTACCATCCATACATACATATAACATACTCAATTTTGCATTATCTACCACTAATAGTATCTCGCTCGCTTCCTCGCTCAATAACTAGTAATGTCCTTAAGCACAAATATAGAGCAAGCACGCCTAGTTAGGTTACATAAATCTACAAGTATTGTTACATAATATATTTTAGCTTAGCTATGATAAAAAATAATAAACCAGTGTTATTATAATTTTAGAAAACAAATATGAAATTACTACTTACCTCAATTTCCTGAGTATTTTTAATTTCTGTAGTATCAAATTTAAGTTACTCTGACTATCTGAATTACCGTGAATTCTTGACAACAACCTCTCAGCTACAATAACAAAAAGACCATCAATTTTAGTACACAAATACAAAATTACTTCCTTACCTCATTTTCTTGAGCAGTGGTAACTTCCGTAGTATCAAATTTAAGCCACTCTGACTATTTGAATATACCAATCACTGTTGACAACAAGCTCTTAACTACAAGAAAGAAAGGCCAGAGTTATTTTTGTATGTATACCTAGCTAACAAATATGGAATTACGTACTTACCTCAGCTTCCCTCGAGTAGTAGTAGCTTCCTTAGCATTAATATTACGGCATTCTGACTACCAATGGCTCTTGACAACCAACAATCGGCACTTCGTATCCCCCCTAAAACAACAAAGTTTTGAAATTATGTCTGGAAAAGGGTCATAGCAAATTTTGAGTCTTGAAAAACAAGTGTTTTCGCAGGAATTTTCTCACACTTTGGAGCATAAGTTTAAAGTAAGGCTAGCTTAATGCTGTAGTTTCAAAATACACTGGGTTCAAGCCTAAAAGCCATGTTTTTAGGAGAAAAAGGGGAACCCGCGCACGCGTGGGTCATGCGTACCATCCATCCATCCATACATATAATATACTAGTGGTGTGCTAGTGCACAAATCTAGCGAGCCTGCCTAGTAGGGCCTGCCAGATTATGGTAAAAAATTTTAGAATTTTTTTTATTTCAAAAAATGTGTTTTATTCCAAAAGAATAGCATATTATTCTATAAATTTTCTTATTATTCTCTTATTACTCCAATTAGGAATAAGTGAAATAGTAATGACTGCAGTCTATATAGCTAAAGTTGATAGATATGAAATGAATGAGTAAAAAAATCAGTCACTCTTACTACTATACTGAATTTCTCAATATAGAGTATTCACTATAATTGTTATCTACTCTTAGTGAAAACTTAGTAAAAATGTTCAAAGAATGGAGAAAACATACTCTGCTACAGCTGAAAAAAGTTCGAGAAACCGTTTACAATAATTCTTCAGATGACTTGCTGACTCTGAGCCTGAGCTGACAGCTCTTCCATTATTTCAAACTTTTTTTTCATTTTTGGAAGTACAATAACAAGGTGGCTAACACAAACCCAGCTGCTTTAATCAAGTGATGAAGATCTACCTTATAACAACCTTTCGAAATGTTTATGTCCTTGTTGTATATAAGTAAAAGAGAGAAAAAGGGTACTATATTGATTTCTTTATAAGTAAAGATTATATGAACTGATTATTCTCATTTTCACTTTATTCTCCTAAATATCTTATTATTCTATAATTATTCCACTATGCTATTTCATTTATATTATTCCAGAAAAAAATGCTAACATAATCTGGCAGGGCCTACTGCATAGTTAGGTTACATAAAACTATAGTATTGTAACAATTTATTTTAGCTTAGTTCTTTGCAAAACAGTATATTATAGCAGTCTACCAATTCTTTTAGCAAGCAAATAAAAAAATTACTTTTTACCTTAATTTCCTGAGTAATGGTAACTTTTCTGTAGTATCAAATTTAAGCCATTCTGACTACCAATCAGTAACTCTTGAACAAGCTCTCAGCTACAAAAACGTCAAATAAGTGAACAAATACAAAAATACTTCCTTACCTCATTTTTTCAGTAGTAGTAACTTCTGTAATATTAAATTTAAGCTATTCTGACTATCTTAATTACCAGTAACTCTTGAAACTAGCTCTCAACTAGAATAAAAAAAAGTCAATAGCTATTTTTGTAATTTTAACTAACAAATATGGAATTAATTACTTACCTCATCTTCCCCCAAGGAGTGGTGGCTGTTATAGTGTTAACATTAAGCCTTCTGACTACCTCAATTACCAGTAACTGGCAAACAAGCTCCAAGCTCTACCAAAAAAATAATGGCCAGGAGTTATTTTTGTAATTTTAGCTAACAAAATATGAAACTATGTACAAACTAGGTACTTACCTCAGCTTCTCCCAAGTAATATAATGGTGGCTTCCTAAGTTTTAATATTTAGCCCCTTGCCACCAGTGGCACTTGACAACCAACATGCGGCATTTAACAGCCCCGAAAACGACTAAGTTTTGTATATTCATCTGGTAAAGGGTTTTCAATGTCATAGTAACTAGTCGCAGTAACTTTTTGGGACTTGAAAAACAAGCTTTTCGCAGGAACTATCTCACAATTTGGAGCCCAAGTAAGGCATGCTTAATGCTGTTGTATCAGAAGAAAGTGGGTTCAAGCCTAAAAAGCCATGTTTTTAAGAGAAAAAAAGTCCCCGCGCGTTTAAGGGGCATACGTACCAAATATACATAGTACTTATTACATGAGTCAGAATGTGATATGGTGAAATATTTCACGAGCAGCCTAATTTATTTTCACGAGCCAAAGGCGAGTGAAAATAAAGCCTGAGAGTGAAAGGTCTAACCATATCACTCTGACCAGTGTAATAAGTGGTTTATTCCACACTAGATATCTTCACTGGAGTAATTTTTTGGTAACTCACAGGTGTAAAGTTGGCGAAAACTCACTAGGTAGGCTCCACTAGAGTAAACGTAGCTGTAAAAACCCAGAAAACTTGTACGCCAGGCCCGGTTGCTATAACTACTCTGGTAATGAGCTTGCGCAATACAGCCATGAGATAACACTTTGTGATATCGTGAGATATCTCACGGTCACGTACCTAAAAATATCATTGTGAAGATATTTAGCATGGAATAAATAATATTATATAACATACACCCGATTTTCAATTGTTTACCCCTTATAGTATCTCGCTCGCTTTGCTCGCTCGATAATAACATAATATACCCAATTTTGCATTATCCACCCCTAATACTGTCTTGTTCGGTCCGCTCGCTACTCGCCAATGGTGTGCTTGAGCACAAATGGTGAGCAAGCCTGTGTGCAAATGAAACACTTCAAAAGAATCTATTAGTCCATTTCTGAAATATACAAGTACATAGCTGTTGTGACCATTATATACTTTAGCTAACAGATACAGAACCACATTCTTACCTCAATTTCCAGAGTACTGGTATGTTCTGTAAACTCTAATATATGTCTTTCTGACTATCTTAATTACCAGTATCTTTTGACTACAAGCACTCACAGATGCTTAAAAAAAAGGTCGAGTTTTTTAAAAATTATGTCTGGTAAAGTGTTTCAATACCATAGTTACCAGTTGCTATAACATTATGTGACTTGAAAAAACAAGAAGTTCAAAAGAATTACTGCACATTGTTGAGTCTAACAGTACATTTATATAATCTAATTGTGTCTTGTGGCATTCAGAAATAACCTAATAGGAAGGGGTAAATAATAAATTTTCTTGAATGATACGGGATTGCTAAACCAAAACATTCCATTTAGTGGCGGTATGGGTAGGGGTAGACCCTGAATCAAACACAAAAACGCGAGTGTCAAAGTGCAAAATGACATATGTACATAAGTCCACACACAAACACACACATATATATATTGCAGCTTTGATATTTTTACTTGAATATTTCCGCATCACGCGAGCGTTCTGTATTCTCCCATATTGTACGGTTTATATTGTACGCTACTTGTAGCGCGCGTAGCGAGTAAAATCAATGAAAATTGTATTGTAACCGGTGAGACAAATTTCAAAGAAGCAATTAAATCACTTATTCACACTCGTCGTACAATATGGGAATGATATTTTACTCTCACGCCACATTTTCACTCGCCTTTGGCTCGTGAAAATATTTTGCGTGCTCGTAAAATATTTTCCCATATTGTACTCTGACTCGTGCTATAAGTATTATATATATACTAGTGGTGTACTTGAGCACAAATATCAAGCGAGCATGCCTTGTTAAGTTACATAAAACTGCAGCATTGTTACATAATATACATCAGCTTAGTTCATTCAATAAATTAAATAGAATTTGACCATTAATAATACCAAACAAATACAGAATTACCCTTTACCTCAATTTCCGGAAGTGTGGTAACTTCTGTAGTATCCAATTTAAGCCATTCTGACTACCTCAATTACCAGTAATTGGTTAACAAGCTCATAGCTCTACTAAAAAAAAAAAGCCAGAGTTATTTTTATGATTTTAGCTAACAAATATGCAGGAACTATGTGCTTACCTCAGCTTCTCCCCAGTAATGGTGGCTTCCTTAGTATTAATATTTAGCCATTCTGGCTACCAGTGGCACTTGACAACCAACAAGCAGCATTTAGCAGCCACCAAAAATGCTGAAGTTTTGAAATTATGTTTGGTAAAGGGTTGCAATGCCATAGTAAACGGTCGCAGTAAAATTTTGGGACTTGAAAAACAAGCATTTGCAAACATAGTCTCACAATTGGGAGCCCAAGTTTCACGTAAGAATTGCTTAATGCTGTCGTATCAGAAAAAAGTGGCTAAAAAGCTGTTATTTAAACTTTTCTTTGTGATATTCTTAGTAGTTGCAACACACCATAATTTCATACAACTGAACATACCTACGCAAGACTTACCTTCATGGTTAGTCTAGTGAACAATGAATTTTCAAATAAATACTGCTGCATAGGGCTTATAACTGTGACATAGTGTATTAACTAGCCATCGCCACTAACTCGAATAGAAATTAAACACCGGTAAGTTTTTGAGTTCTAACTGCACCCATAAAAGAATTCAAAACAGTAAACTATTCAATTTCTAGGATGATATGGTAATGATCGATAAACGTGAGGATTTTGTTTAGTGAAGTTTGGTGAACAACGAGCTAACAAAAAAATGCGAGAGAGTCAAAGTACAAAATGACATACGTACTACGTCCCCACATATATATAAACTAGTGGTGTGCTTGAGCACAAATATCTAGCGAGCCAACTATAATATTGTTACTTCATAATTTATATTTTAGCGTAGTTCGAATTCCCCTGACTTCATAAATCTGAAGAATGCCAATGTGGCAATTGCCCAGAGCATCTTGGCATCTATCCCTCTTGGTGACATGCTCCAGCTGGTTTTCAGGACACTTCTGCCATCATTGGCTTGCTCTGTCTCTGCCATCTTCCCAAGTCAAAACAGTTTGACAATTAATTTTAGCAAACAAATACAGGATTACTCTCTAACCTAAGTATGTAATGGTAATTTCTATAGTATCAAACTTAAGCTACTTCAATTGCCAGCAATTCTTGAACAAGCTCTCAGCTCTACAAAAAGAATATAATATAGCCAGAGTAGCTAACAAATATGACTTACCCCTCAGCTTCAGGTAGTGGTAGCTTCCTCAGTATTATCATTAGCCATTCGGCATTCCAACGCAGTGGCTCTTAACCAACAAACGCACTTCACCAGCCCACAAAATGACGAAGTTTTAAAATTACGTCTGGTAAAGGGTTTTCAATGCCATAGTAACTAGTCGCAGAAACTTTTGAGGCTTGAAAAACTAGTATTTGGCAGGAATTATCTCACAATTGGGAGCCTAAGGTTAAAGTAAGACTTGGTTAATGCTGTAGTAACAGAAGAAAACTGGGTTCAAGTCTAAAAGCCGTGTTTTTAGAAGAAAAAATGGCACCTGAGCGCGCGTTTAAGAAGCATACATATCGTCCATACCTACATATAATCGTGGTGTGCTTGATCACAAATATTGAGCGAGCCTGCCAAGTTACAACTACAGTATTGTTACTACATAATTTATATTATAACTTAATTCATGCAAATCAGTGTAATAGTGGTTGTCCATTAATTTTAGCAAACAAACACCAACTTACTTGAGTAATGGTAACTTGCAGTAATAAACTTGAGCCATTCTGACTACCTCAATTATACCAGTAACTCTTGAACAAGCTCTCAGCTGCAAAATTAATAGACCAGTGTTATTTTTGTAATATTAGCTAACAATAATATGGAATTACTACTTGCCTCAATTTCCTGAGTGGTAACTTCTGTCGTTACAAATATAAGCTATTTTGACTATCTGAATTACCAGTAATTATTGACACCAAGGTCTCAGCTATAAAAACAAAAGCCCATTAATTTTAGCAAACAAATACAAAATTACTTTCTTACCTCATTTTCTTGAGAGTGGTAATTTCTGTAGTATCAAATTGAAGCCATTCTGACTATCTCAATTACCAGTCTTTCTTGACAACAAACTCTCAGATATGAAAAAGGAAGGCCAGAGTTATTTTTGTAATTTTAACTTACAAATATAGAATTAAGTACTTTTCTCAGTTACCCTCAGTAGTGGTAGCTTCCTCAGCATTGTTATTAAGATATTCTGACAGTGGTAACTTCTATAGTATCCAATTTAAGCCATTCTGACCACCTCAATTACCAGTTAGTGGTGAAGCAGCTCGTAGCTCTAACTAAAATAATAGCCAGAGTTATTTTTTTAATGTTAGCTAACAAATAGAGAACTAGGTACTTATCTCAGCTTCTCCCAAGTAATAGTGGCTTTCTTAGTATAATATTTAGCCATTTTTGCTACCAGTAGCACTTAACAACCAACAAGCGGCATTTAGCAGCCCCGAAAAAAGACGAAGTTTTGAAATTATGTCTGGTAAAGGTTTTTCGATGTCATAGTAACCAGTCGCATTAACTTTGTGGGACCATAAAAAAAAGCTTTTTGCTGGAATTATCTCATAATTTGGAGCCAAAGTTTCAAGTAAGGCTTGTTTAATGCCGTTGTATCCGAAGAAGGTGGGGTCAAGCCTAAAAAGCCGTGTTTTTAGTAGAAAAAAAGGCACCAGAGCACGTGTTTATTATAAACCGTTGATAAAAAAATTCTACCAGGTTTGGAAATGCCCTGTAGCCTCTGATTGTTTGCAGCTCCCTCACTTCTTTATGGTCCGCTGAGTTTAAAATGATTGGTAGGACAAAGAGACCGTAATATCTTCTTTACCACCATTGGACCTGAGCCAGGAAGTTGGAGTCAGAATATGTTTCATACTTGGCTAATCTTAATGTATTAGCTAGAGTGCACATGAAAGATAGCAATTAATTTGCATTATTCATGGCTGATCACAAAATACACTTGAGTAATTAATGCTCAAGGTTGCTCAGCTACTTTATTACACATGTATAATTTTAAATAGATCTTACACTGATTAAAGCTTTGTCAATGTTAACTTTGTAGGAATAACCCCTAGTAATAACTATACACATCATAATGATATATAATTGCATTTACTAGTGCATTACATACCAGATTCAATTTTCTATTATTGTGTCAGTAACAGTTGGCTGTCTAGCAAAGGGATTATAACACTAACATTATGCACTTTAATTGAAGATGCCATTTGGTTTTCTTTTTTAACCAGCTAAAGGGGTTATAACAGTTTTAGTTGAATGACTGCTAAAGGTAGGTATTACTTCAGACAGATATTTTTTTTACATTAGAAAATATCCAGTAACCTAGAAATAGTTATTCCCTGGGGTAGCTCGCCTTATACAGCTTCTGGTAGGTGGTAACCAGCTTTACGAAACGCCTCCGAATGTAATAAATGTTACACGCTTTAGATTAGCTTTTTGTACAGTTTCTACGGGAGCACATGATCCGTTTCCAAACCCGGTAGAATTCTTTTATCAATGATATAACATATACCCGATTTTCAATTGTTCACCTAATAGTATCTCGCTCGCTCGCCAATTAATACTGTAAACTCTCCTTTGTCTACACTACTACAGCAGATTCCATGCATTGATGTGAAGGACCAGGCGCTAATAGTTGAAAGCGATTAAAATACATGTGGTGTCTTTTTCTTCTACTTCACTGTCTTGAGTCTGGAATTTTTACAAATTGGTAAACCTTTCAATTACTAGAGCTACTGGGACTTGAATGTACTCCAAAGGATAGAATTGCCCTGGTTTTCCTGAGAAGACACCAGTGTGGGAGAAGACACAGATCTCTCTAATTCTTTGGAGAAGAGGACTGCTCTCTTGAGGATTGTTTCCCCATGGATGGTGATGTGACCCTAACTTACTATGATGACATCACCCACTTATGTATTATACTGATCAACATGCCCATACCCTAACTGCTGTAGATGGCATATTGGATCCCTTTGTAAACTCTTTGTGGTAAAGTATAGCTCATTGGTATGCATACAAATTCTGTGCAATTGACGTATGTGTGGAGGTTCTGCTGGCAAAGTCCTTCCACCACTTTCTTTTCTCTCTTAACTATACACAGGAACTAACTCTTAGTGAATTAGGCAGTAGCTTTCTTAGCTCTTCAATGATTCAGGCAATAGCTAGCTGCCACTATTTCTTAAATATCCTTTCTCTGCTAAAATCGAGATTATTAATAATGTGTAACATCTCACCAACCGAACACTGTTTTGGTCCTTGGCTTTTATATTGCCAAGTCCCACTGATACATAAAACGAATCATAAAAGAATGTAAAAAGTTATGTTTCTTTTCAAGTTCCATTTTATGTTTTGAGTTCCTTTTTATGTTTTGAATTGTTCTCATGTGGAGCTTGGCTCCACAGTATGAATAAACAATTTGAGGAGAGTAGAGTTTAAAGCAGTTTGTGGTAGTTTACTATAACTTGATCCCGCAGGTTCCAATAGTATTGTATCCTTAAAGTGATGAATGGAACCCTTATTCCAAAAAAAATTGAGGTAATAAAGCAATATCATAGCAGTAAGCTGAATTATTTGTCAATGACTATATACTTGTAATTCTAGAAACCAAACTATTAAAAGGATGTAGTCACAAACATGAATAGGAGGATTTTCAGGTGAACTAAAACATAAATCTATTAATAGACCATTTTGTAAGGTTAGCTTTTTTATTGGGTAAATAGCAGCCATCAGTTGTTCTTTGAATGAATAGCCGAACTTGTTTGCACATTTAAAACTAAACTCTTGCTTCCTTGTTATTGCGATTACAACTAATAAGAAAGATGCCTGACTAAGCTGTACATCAGAATATGGAAGCATTAAGAACATTTCTAGTATAGTGGATGGAGAAAAAAATGAATCTGTAAACTTTTTGGAATCCAGCAAATTTATTTTGATAAGTGGCATGATTTACATCTTGTTCGATTTTTTAATATATGATTGGCAAAATACATTGTCTGGAAGAAAGGTTTCAGACTCTATTGTTGTGCTATCACACATTTTCTTGGAGTAGCATTTTCCTTCCAGCTATTGGTGACTTGTAAGATATCATGCAGTAGAAGCTGAAATATGTAGGAAATGTTTTGTCTGGAGTATGAGGGTGTGCATTATTTCATGACACTGTATTATGACAAGTTGATCCAGTTCTTTGAGCAGTCCTACATTATACAATAGTTCACATGTAATTGTAATACCATCAAAAAGCATCTTTTACAATCTATGTGAAAAAAATGTATAATTTGTGTGTGTAGAGCAATGACTACTTTGACCCAAAATGAAGGAGAAGTAGCTATCAAAACAACTGACAAGCTAATATTGAAGTCTTGTTCAAAAGGAAGGGCTCTCCAAGGGTTGTACTTCACTAAGGGCTTGCAAGATGTATTAAAGGATAGAAAAATTTTGATTGAAGTACCCGAGGAAGTAGAATTGACCGGAGCATCTTTAGGTGATCACGTGAAAGAAACTTTTTCTTCTGTTGATGAAGAAAATACTTTTATGAAAAAGTTAGAGGTGTTCGGCCATAAAACAGTAGCATCAGCAAGTTTTCCCGTGTATGGACCTATCTCTATTGAGGCAAGTATGTCTGACAGCAGCAAAACTACTGAGGAGACAACCAGTGACAAGAAGCAGAAAACAACTTATTCTTCCACTGTGAAGTCTTCTTACCTTGAAGTTGCAAGCTGTACACTTGATAGCCATGATTTCAAACTCAGCAAGAATGCCAAAATAGAGTTAACTGAATTGATGTCTATAATTGAGGGTCATGGCAAACACAGCGAAAATGCTAAGAAAAAATGTGAGCAATTTTTTACCTCCTATGGGTCCCATGCAGTTGCTGGACAAATTGCTTTTGGTGGGTATTTCCTCTCTACATGCATCACAACCGGTTTTGAGGAGTCTGAGAGAGTTACAGTTAAGAATGTTCAGGAAGATGCAGTTTCCTCAAAGCTTGGAATTAAGTGCGGCGACTTTGGTGGATCCGTAGAAATAAGCGGTGAGAAACTTAACGAAGTTTTCCAAAGCAGTGAAAGTAAACACTTGCACTCAAATACAAAATTGCATGTGCAAATAAAGGGAGGTCCACGTAATAAAACAGACGTGGATGAATGGGGTAAAGGATTAGTGTCTGATAGTAACACGTGGGTCTTGATAGATAGAGGTAAAGAACTGGTAGCTGTTTGGGATATTATAAAGAAAAATCATCCTGATGAGTTTGGAGATTTGGCTGAAGTCTTGAGCAAATCATGGGAAGATCTAACTGGCTTCAAGGCTGAAAAAGATTTGCTTGGTCTAAAATATAGGCCACATTACGTACTTAATAAAGTAGAGGAGTGGAGTAACAGTGGGTCTGACTCAACTGGTACTATTCCTGATATGATCAAATTTCTAAAAGCTGTTAAAGATGATATAACACAAACCACATACAGTACATGCTATTGGGTTAGCAAGTATCTTCGAAACAGCATAATTCAGCAGTTTTTGCTTACTGTGTCTGATTCTAAAGAAAGCTTTAGTCATCAACTGTTGATGAAACAAAAAATGCAGGAGCTTGTCACTCAGGATGAATTAAAACAGTTTGATACCCTTACATTTCCAAAGGTTTTAGAATTTACAGAATGGTTGTATTCACGAGATGGGAGCAAAGATAAAAAAGAGGATATAGCAGATTTTTCTGGCTTTTTAGCTTGCCTTAAAGCAATTGAAGCAAAAGCTAAAAAGCCTGGATTTGAAATGTCTCCTGAAAATATAGCTGAAGAAGTTGAAAGTGCAATTAGTCGTCTACGAAAAAATTATTATGAAACGTATGAGGATGTCGTGTTAAACATTTTTTTATTTTCTTACCAAGAACATTCTAGCAATAATTATATCCGATTAAAGCCATTGTCAGGATTAAAACTGATGAAACTACAGAAGGATTTAAAAGAGGAAGAAGACAAATTTAAAACTATGAAAGGAAACGAAGTGCCATATCTTTGCTACTTCATTCAGCAGATTATTGAATGCCCAGGATTGGACATATTATTTGAAAAAGTATGGAACATGCTGAGTAAGTCAAAGCCTCCTTTAGACAAAAGTTTGCTGGACCAATTCAAAACATTTCTTTTAACGCCAGCTAGCAGACCCAAATTGAAGAGATGGTTGATGTCGCAATTGGAGTATCCATCACCTGCTAAATTAAACGGTCAACATGGGACTTCTGAATCTGTTGAAAGCCTTTTACTTCAAGTCACTCATAAAAAACACATGAATGCAGCTGAAGAAAACCTGTTCTTAGGTCAAAATACTTGTGTTGCTGACTTTTTTAAAAGAATTGGACTACTTCAATATTTTCCTAAAAAGCTTAGCCTTCAAAATGCATTACATATCAAGAAGACTATTCTCGATTTATCTTTGAATGGAACTTCTCCAAAAACCTTGCAAGAAGTTCCTTTTCTTCTTTTACACAAGCTAATGTCTTACGATCCAAAATGCTTGACAGACTTAAGGAGAACTTAGGTTAAAGAGGAAAATTTACCAAAGTCTATAAAATTTGAAGATGGCTTTCCTGATGACTCTGATGATGACAACTTCTCTGACTCTGATGAGGAAACTAAAGAAGTTGAGCCAGTTAAAGTTTCTGAATCAGCTCATCCTATTGACTGTCTTCTTGCACTACTTTTCTGTTCAGACGATTTTCTTTGTCAAGACTTGTATTCCCGGCTAGCAAAATGTCAGCGAGCTGTTCCTTTTGTGATACCCAACCCCTTTACCAAGAAGCTAACGCTTCCTCTATGGTCTATGCAGTCGATCATTTATGATTGGAAGTCAATCTTTGAAGGGAAGACTTCAGAGCAAACACATCAAGTTGTTAATTATCCCATGCCTATTGTTACTTTTCTGAGAATGGGATCTGAAAAGAAGTCTAATCTCTAAATCAAAACTACTCAATGAAGTGATCAGTGAGTCTGAACAGTCTTATAACTACTTCTTTCACCGCAACTGTTCTGGTGGGAGTCTCAAACGAGTGTTGGGAGAAGGACTTGTAGATATGTTTTGGTACCTTCCTAATGGCAAGAAAACCGATTTATTTCCTAATGCCATAGCATTTTTGAATCTCCATGGAGATGCCCGAGATCATCCAAAGCAAATGGAACTTCTCAGTTCCATGTCCTCTATGTGTTTTATTCTAGTGACTGAAAAGAATATTCAATTTGATTCCATTAAGAAGAGCTTGACAAAATTATGCACTTCTCCTGACAGAGCACAATTTCTTGCAGATACAAATCAGAAAAATATCAAAAAAACATTATCCAACTTTTCTGTAATTAACTTGATGTCAAAAACTGATTTTGAAGTTAAAGAAACTATACGAGAAAAGATAAACTCTGCTTTTACAAGCTTTACAGAACTCAAGAGCCTTGCAGATCATGTCAAAGAAAATAGTCCGATTGCTACTGATGAAGAATTTGAACCATATAAAGTAGGTAAGCTTCAAGCAAATAAAGTAGTTGATCATGTACTAAACTTTAAAGGCAATAAACGTAACATGAAGCAAGAGCTACTTCCTCTTCAGGGAGAACACTATTGGAGAAAGTGGGCCAACAAAGAAAAAGAACTTCATCGACAAACCCTCTGAGAAAATAAATCAGCCCAAGAATATCAGGATAAAATTAGAGTTGAGCAGAGCTTGGTTAGGTCAGATCAACACAAGCGCATTAATTCCCTAACTCCTATTACAGCAGCCTTCATTAGAGAGCTTCTATATCTTGAAGGACCTGAAAATAGACAGTTCAGAAATTATTTCCTGCAGTGTTTGAAGCTAGAACTGAACAATCTGTCTCGAAAAAGCATATCCAAAGTATATGAAGACTATCATTCTGTAAGACTGAAGTTGGCTTCACTTGTGAATGATGAGGATACTACCCATGAAGAAAAAGCACAACGAAAAGAAAATTTACGGGAAAGATTAAAAATACTTGGTGAAGAAATAATCAACTCTTCTATTGGCCTAGAACACTTGTTACGAGAAGTTGGTCAAATATATGAAGCTGCTCAGTCAAAAAATGAAATGAAGTGCATTTCTAGACTTCCAAAATCAGTAGCTGAGCTTCTAGTGGATGGGTATCCATTAGAACTAATGGATGGAGATGCTGCCCATGTCCCTCTGCAGTGGGTATCAGCAGTGCTTGAAGAAGCTGCCGAGTTACTGAATGATCCTCAAGTGTTTGTTATTTCTGTACTTGGAATACAGAGCACAGGTAAATCCACAATGATGAACACAACCTTTGGAGTTCAATTTAATGTCAGTGCAGGAAGATGCACTCGGGGAGCATACATGCAGCTGCTTCCACTGGATGAAGAAATAAAGAAAGCTACTAATTGCAGTTACGTACTCATTGTAGACACAGAAGGGTTACGTGCTCTAGAACTAGATCCTGAGAAAACTCAAAAGCATGACAATGAACTGGCTACTTTTGTCATTGGACTAGCTAATGTAACTTTGATCAACATTTATGGAGAGGTGCCGGGAGAGATGGACAACATTCTACAAACACCAGTTCATGCATTCCTTCGCATGAGCAAAATAAAGTATCCACGAAGCTGCCACTTTGTGCATCAAAACGCCAGTGAGAATGCCAAAAGTGAAGTAGGGCGTGAGCATTTTATGGCAAAGCTGAATAAATTTACCAAGATAGCTGCTGAAGAGGAATCGTGTGAAAGAGACTTCGAGTGTTTTAATGATGTGATTCAGTTTGATGATCAGACTGATGTACATCATTTTCCAGGATTGTGGAGAGGAGACCCTCCCATGGCACCAGTAAACCAAGGATACAGTACAGCAGCTCAGCAATTAAAGCAGAGCATTATCAAGTGTATCTGTAATAGAGCAGGCCAAGGTGATCTCAGTTTGCGTTCCTTTCAGCAGAGAATGAAATACTTGTGGAAGGCTTTACTCAATGAAATATTCATATTCAGTTTCAGGAATACACTGGAAATCAGAGCGTATAAAAGTTTGGAAGAAGTTTATGGAGATTGGCAATGGAGCTTCAGGAAAAATTTGGTAGAATGGGAGCACAAAGCAGTAAACCGTATTGAGAATGAGCCTGAAGCCACTACATCTGAACTTAAGGAGAAATTAAATAAAGAATTACAGGATTTAATTCAATTAAAGCATGCACACTTCCAAAAAACTATGGAGCAGTATTTTAGAGGTAAAGATGCTGATATTTTAAAAGATTGGAAAGGCTCTTTTGAAAACAAACTCAAAACGTTGGCAGAAAAACTGGATCAGCATGCACAAGATCATTGTGATAAGTTGTTCAAGAGTAAACTTGAAAAACAAAAGTTTGACAAAGACAACAAGCAAGCTGAAGATAGTACAGGTATAAAAATGGAAGTCCTGAAAGATTGTATGCTATTAAAAGAAAAGCAGGAAAAGCTTCTGGAATGCATAAAAAATAAAAAACTGGAGTCACAACAGTTGGAAGAATTGCTAAAATTAGATTTATTTTCTGATAAAAAACTCACCAAGTATAATGAAGATAGTATCGTGACGTCCAATCAAATAGATAATATCAAAGCAGTCATTACTTCTCATGGAATGATGAAGATAAGTCTTGCAGTAATTCTAACAGGAGAAATACTGAGCTATTTGGATGTGCAGAGAATTTTGGTATATCAGGAACCAGAAAGTGAACTTCAAAAAAAATTTGATGAAATCTGGGAAAATCAAACATGTCATCTACGAGGGATAAGTAGATATGTTGTTAATGTGGAAGGGGAAATGGAAAATGCTTTAACCAAATTTGATGCTAATAATAGTGGAAAATTGCAACAAAAACTGCGGGAGTGTCCACTTTCTAAAAGAATATACAGGCGAGATTTAATCCCAAGCGAAGACCAACGAGATGAAGGAGGTATTATGCACAATATCTATAATGTTATAGTTAATTTTTTTAAAGGATCAGGAAATTCAAGTCAAGAGAAGGCCGAAAAAGTAACCAAAAGCATACTTGAGAAAGTGCACTCCGAAATTGATATAATTACTGAAAACGAAACCGATTCGATTGAGAATTGCACGATAACACTACTCAACTATTTGCGACAAGAGATTAAAACTCAACCTAAAGAAATTAAAAAATCACTTAGTTTCAAACCTGAATATGAAATTGAGTTGCAGCTGATTGTTTGCAGTAATGCACTACCAACTTTTAAAAACATGGCAGAGTTAGCCAGAGAGAAATTGGATCCTTTATATTATTTGGAAAAGTTTGAGTACAAGCCTCTTTTTGCCGTATTCAAAAACCTATATATGCAGGCAAAAGCTGAAAATTCTATTGCAGACACTATTTGTGCATACCTGGAGGAGCCTACCAAAATGCGTCTTGATCAATCTTTACCTCTTTTGTTAGCCAACAAAATGAGACATTCACAATATCACTATTTTAGTTCAAAAATGGCACTGAAAGTTCAAGTCCTCACTGATCTTCACAAAGAAGACAAGTTTGAAAAGTATATGAGCTATATACATCATCCAGGTAAATGTTTGGAAAGATATTTAGCAACATATATAGCTCAATATTGTGACGGCAAAAATGAATCAGCCACAAGACTTCAAGTAATTGCAAAACACGAAATTTGTAGGATAATTGAAGTTGTAGTAGAAGTCATGAAAAACATTAAGACTGGAAAGGCTATTGATTGGCTATCTGATTTACTTAATGACACAACATTTCGAGAAGAACTGGTGGTCAAGCAATCGGCTAGCGAAATTTTGAGAGCTTGCAATTCATCTCATGAATTAGAATTAGGAAACTTTCTAAAAACAATGGAGTCTAGCCTTCTAAAGCTGAAAAGCAATCTTCAACAGTCACACATGAGAAGCGACAGGGAAAATAAAAATTGGAAGAAAGTAACACTAGATCATTTGAAAGATTTGGTAGGTTGCCAGGAGCAGTGTCCATTTTGTTCTGAGCAGTGTGATTTACAAATACCTAACCATGATGAAAAACATCGAGTGGGAGTTCACAGAATTGGATGTGTCAATGGGACCATGCGGAGAGATACCAAATTATTAGACATGAATTATTGCCCTAATTTGATAGCAGATGACTGGCTCTTTTATAAAGGTGACAAAAAATACTATTACAGGAAGTATGCTGAAGTATATCCTGATTGGTCAATTCCTTCTGATAGGTCTGAAGAAAGTCTATACTGGAAGTTATTTATCGGGAGGTACATTGACAAGTTAGTTGAGCGATACGGCAAGGGTAAGCCAGATATCAATCCAAGCTGGAAAGATATACAATGGCAGAAAGTGGACGAAGACCTGAAAAAGATACACCACCTTTAGCAAGCGAACAATAGTTTTGAACTACATATAACTAGTAATAATCCAGAATTTAGAGTTTATCGTTAGTTTTATTAGTTGTACACAAGTCTACCCTTTCCTTCATTCCCCTAAGTACATAGTTGTCCCATTTATTTCCTTGTAGTGACATTTTTCACACATTATTATCATGTATTGTTTTATATTACAAAATGCACTTTTTTGTTACATTTAGTTTGTGTGATATTTGCCATTTAAGTAACTATTGTTAAATGTGTTCATTGGACATTAATGCGATTGCGACATTACGCTGACCAAAATAGTACAGAGGTCATTCTGGAACACAACATTAGCCTATGTGGAGGTGATCTGATGATTGAAATAATGATGCTAATTTTGATGATACTGGCAAACATTTCTCAGTTTAATGAAAATAATAATTGCTAATTATGTAATCACATGCACACACACATGTGATGAGGCATACATGCATTTTAGTTGTACATCTTCATAAGCTATGTTAGGCCTTGCCATTAGTTTTGTGCTGGATGTTATATATTGGCTCAATTTTTCCTTCTCCACATTGAGCTTTGACTTTTGTATATCATAGTTTCAGAAGAATCTAACAAGAATGCAAATATGAAGAACACTATTATATCTATAGCAAACAGAAATACACTAAACGCATTCACTACTAAGAACTACTCTACTCCTCACTATAGGACTTGTTTTTTACCGATATGCTTGAACTACCTCGGGATAAATGGCCAATCAATTATGAAATTAATGTATGCTAACATACACTACTGAACAATACACTAATCTCTACTTAAAGGACTTGTTTTACACCGATAATTTGGAAATATCTCAGATGTATGATCATATCAATTAGAAGATTAAAGGAGTTCTTTCTGTAGTCTGAAGCCACATCAGTCTGGGACTTTCCTGAAGATGTCGCTAAGGTAGCCGACGGAACTTATGGCACATTTTCTTCTCTGATGGAGGGATACTAGGCCATCAATTTTTATTACTCTTTGCAATTCAGTTACTAACGAGGATGTTGATGCAGCGAGATCATTCAGGTTGAAGTGGGGGGGAGGGGGGGGGGTGAAATGAATGGGGGTATAACTTTGGCCCTCAATTGGCCATCATGTACTACATTATGTAATGATTGCTGTGATCACATTAGCCAATTTAATTGACTGAAGGGAAGAGTAAACACTGAAAAACTACTAGGATTTCCTGCACTTTTAGTACAGGGCAACAATCTTGTATGCTTGCCTTCACTTTCCATATACCTGTCCTGAACAACTCAAGGGCATGTGCAGGAAAGTGTACATAACTGGAAAATGAGCTTCATACTGACTTCAGGGTATAAATTGTATGAAGCCAATTATGAATAGGGGGCCCCCTGGCATTTGCAGCTAAACCAACCCATTAATGTAATTTATTACATTAAGATTTAATCACCATAGCATCATATGGTTTTCAAGTGATAGCTGGTTAAATCCAACTACTGATGGTGAGCTAGCTAGCCCAGGTATATGATTTTTCATCCTTACGATAGATAAAGTAAAGAAGAACTCAGATATAACCCTCAGTAAAAAGTTAAGTGGAAACACTACAAGAGTCTCCTTGTAGTTTCTCACCTCTAGTCTATTGAAAGCCAAACTAAGATTTAAGCACCACACTGAAGTTGAAATTTCAGATGGGTAGGAACAACTTGAAAAAGAGATGAGGGAGGGGCCAAATTAAGTGGCGGCACCCATAGTATAAATCATGCTAGAATGTTGACAGCTTTCCAGCAGTGACAGTTTTATCACTTGTCAATCCTCGAACTAAATAGTGATCTTTTGCAAAAGGAACATACCTCTTACTGGCTTGCATTGCAAGCCCACCAAGCAAACCACTACATACGTGTGACTCAGCCATTGTTGCAGGCTTGGCAGACTAGGGGCAATATTCATGATTGTGTCTCCAACTCAACTGATAATCAAACTGTAATAGCAAGAAGTATGTTCAATGGGGCGTAACTTCCTTGAGCATGGGGTGTGGCCTTTCGAGCAAGTTGCGTGTTCATTGAAGGGCCAGAACTAGTCACTTCAGCCGCAGCTATAAATTCGCATATGCCCCTATGGCTGGCACAGAGGCTCTTGCAACGGGAGCTGCTGAAATACCACCGCCCTCAAGACTAAAAGTCAATTGGCAAAGGCTACAGCAAAAAGTCAAATCTACATGCAATTCACAACATGTGTGCCACACACTATGACACAGGGCAGGTGGTTTACAAGATACATGAATATCATTAGCCAAACTGTTAAACACATGCGAGGTGTTTGTGAATCCACAGTCTTGTTCTCTGTTCAGACGCAGTCCCGAACAAAGTAAATGCAAATTTCACAAGTACTTATAAATGACTGGCACAGAAACAAGCAGTGGGTTGCATAGCATATGAATCTTATTATATTTATGGTAAACATCTGGAGATCCTTGACCATGAGTTCAAACTATCATCCTCAGCTCTTGCCAGGAACGTTCTCCTGTCTAGGATATGCACCCCGCTCTGTATGAGACATCAATAGAGCACAAAGAACAAATGAAATGAGGAAGTCAAATGTGTGGCTCATGGCCTCCTGCAATGTCAGGACAACGTTGGACGTGGATGGACTGATTGAGACTGCAAGGCAGTGGGGTGATTCAGATGTTGTAGATGAAAGGAAGGTAGACCAAGTTGTGGCTGAGTTGGACAAATATAGTGGATGTGGCTGGTTTACAAGATATGGCAGTGATGTTTATAAAGTGGCAGAGAGTACAGTCTGGACAATCAGTGCCAGGTGGATAGGCAGCAAACCAGAGAGGTGAGGGAGGGAATGCTGGAGGGTCATCATGAGAGGCATGGAGCTCAAAGTTGGTGGCTTTCTCCATGAAGATTGGTAGAGGCAGAATGGATGTGCTGCATGTGCTGCCATACCATGCTCTAACCTCAAAGACAGCTTCTTTGGACTGCTACAGCAGGCCCTCAACTCCATACGCTCTCATGAGTGTTGTGTCCTTCTTGGGGATTTTAATGCTCGTGATGGTTCCAGGACAACGGATGATGAGTGGTGGCATGAGGGAAATCCCCATGGTGTTGGAGTCCTTAATGAAGCAGGAAAGAAATGTCTCTCGTTTCTCAGCATCAATGGAACTACTATTATGCAACAAGACATGGTTCCAAAAGAAAAACCCTACATAAGCAGACATGGCAACGCCCCAAATCCAAGCAGTGTCATTGTATTGACTATCTGATCATGGGGAAGGCTCAATAATGGATGTGTCTGGATGTGGAGGTGAAGAGTGGGGCTGTGTGCAACATGGACCATAAGATGCTGCTGATGAAAGATTAGAATTGGGAGGAAGTGTTGCAGGAAGAGCATTAAACAATTAAAAATAAATATGGGCTAGCTGCTCCTTTTGTCCAAATTTTGTGGAGAATTCACAGTTATCAGGAAATTCTGCTTATTATCCAGTGAAATACATTAAAAATTCTCACAATGGATACTATTTCTTAATAAGCACTTAGGGTAAGTAATTAGCTCATATTGAAGCAAGTTGTATGCAGATCAAGATTGAATTTCTGGAATTTATGGTTATGATCTAAAATTTAGAAAAGGTACACATTATTTGCATGCCAAGCTATCCTCAAAATTCTATTTGTTTTTAGTTTTGTGGTGACAGGTGATGGAGATGGAGCTGAGAGAGCTTCTAGATTGTGAATTTGGTAGTTAAGACAAAAAAAGGTCCGTATCTTTCTAACTCTGTTCACTGATGAATACTTATATAGCTTTCATTTGAACAAAATTTTGTATGTTCATTTTATGGAAAGAAAGTTTAAGAATTTTTTTTTCTTTTCATTGTGTTAGAGTTTGTTGTAATTTTGATTCAATTATGTATATTAATTTTCTAGCTCATTTTTAATGATTACTAAATAATAGCCTTTTTTAATTTACATTGGTATGGTAAGGGTCTCTAAATGAGAATGTTTGAGGCAAAAATGTGCATCACATGCAGTACTTATAGGGTATCACTAAATTACTGACTGGACAGGGCCAATTTTTGGGGGCCACTTTCGACTTAAAAATTCAGCAAGTTGGAGATGTGGGGTATAGCTAGCACTACTCTGCCTTACTAGAACGAAAGCTGAACACCGTAATGGGAGCATTTTTGCGGTTTACACTCTTTGGAGTTAAAACAGGCTGAAGCTGAAATGTTGCAGTCGAGTGCACTTACCATTGAATGCCTTATTAACCGATTGTATCCTCTTCTTTCTGCTTTTTCCCCCCTAGGTCTTTCCCTGTCCATCTTCAAAACTGAACACTGGGTGTCTGTATTCATCAATAATTTTAGTTGGGAAGGAGTATTCACTTGGAGTAGCTAACCACATTCCACCACAAAGCATGGGAGAAGAAAGTTAGAGGAAAACACAAGGGTCAAGAAAAATAGAAGAAGGTGAGAAAAGTCTAGCTGATGCAACTACAGTAGACCCTGCATATCCCATATCCGGCCGGCCTCACATAACCACCCAGCTTTATCCTACCAAAATTAAAATTCAATTAAAATTCAACTGAAGCACACAGCAAGTTTACTTTAGCATTGTAGCTGCCAGCTGTTATCTCCAGATCTAACTCTACTGTGGGCTGCTCTGGGGTAAGCAGTTAAGCAGCTAGCTATGGTAAATTCCTGAGCTTGAATGTAATGTGTGTTGCTGTAGGCTAATAATGGCTACCCCTACACCTTCAAAAAGGAAGCTTGTAGTTAATTAACTCTGTCATTTACTTTAATCATTAAAAATTCATTTAAACCAATTTTTTTAAGTGGCTTCACATATCCGGAAAATTCACATATCCGAACTAGGGCTGGTCCCATATAGGTCAGATATGAGAGGGTCTACTGTACTTCGATGAAGAAGTGAAGGAAAATACACAGAAAGGTCAGAGATACTGAGCAGGAGGGATCGGCACAGAAGGAGAGGGGAATCCATGAGTTGAAGAATGAAATTAGGTACAACTAAAATGGATCAGGTAGAAAGAGAGCAGGGAAGTGAAACCATGGATAAAAGTACCATATCCGAATGCTCCTAAGTTGCAGAAGTTAGTACAAATCATTATTATTGCTTTAAACTTCCTATAATCAACACATACACTCAGATGGAACCATTTGGCTTAACTATTGGTGATATCCAGGGTCATTTTGAAGCTACAATGATACCACCTGCAAGTACATGTTGGCTATTTATTTTTAACACATTGCTCTTCACTCTCAAGTATTTAATGGATGAGAGTGGATTGGTGAATGCTGATGAGTGTAAATGGTGTACTTATGAGTAGCTGGTTGGCCAGGTGTGAATTGGTTAAAGAATCCTGTCGTTTATCTAGAAATTGTTGCAGCTCATTCATCTGTGGTGATGAATGAGGGTTTTACGGTGAATGAAATATAGCTAGATATGCATAGTCACTCATACACAAAAATGCAGCCTCCAAAGTAATACTAATAAAATATAATAATTTAGAGTTCTATCTGTGGTGTTGTATTACACAACACATCCTCCTGCTAAGATTGGGATCCATCAAACCTTGAAGCAGTTGTATTGTTACACTATTTTTGATAACATTTTCATCTTCTATCATCATAGACAAGTGTTGAGAGTCTATGTCCGAGTGAACAAAAGCCTTATGGTCTGTAAAACTTCAATATCAGCACTAATAGCTACTATGCAAAGTGTTCACTGCTGGATTGCGTAGCCAATGCCTCAATCTAAGCTGCTGAGACTTTCTTAGTTTCATCTGCTGACTTCACTATGCTGCTTTTAACAATTTGGATTCCCTTTAGAAACATATAGCTAGCACTTGACCTCTTACACCTCAGGTGGAGGCATCACAAAACTCTCTGAATATACATCAATTCAGATCATATAGGACATGCTTAGTGAATAGTACAGTCATTTTAGCCAATATTTGGGGTCAACTTCACACTAATTGCAACAAAAGCAAACTCAACAAATCTTGTTATGTCCCTACTAATAGAAAAAAGCCCTAAGGAATCCTCCTGGTGGAACAGTGTGAAAATCACAAAAATATATAACCACTTAATAGCTAGTTTGTGGTTTTGTGGAATTTGGGTCATTTCTCTTAGACCATTATATAAATGAATTGTTGGAGTCATTCAATGATGCATTATGAAATCCACCATTGTTTTTTTCTACTTTATTGTGTCAATGCCATTTTAGACAAAATTTTGGGTCAAGCTCATACTGAAGAAAGCAAACTGAACTTACTTCATTATTATTATGACATTCAACAGATGTTCAGGAGCAGGAGGCAGTAATGTTTGAATTGGCACAAATCCCTCATCACCTTCTTGCTACCCCCAGTCTGTTGGGTTAAGTTCATCTGCAGATCCCTTCCATTCCTGGACTTGAAGGTATAACGTGGCTATGGTATTTGCTGCACCTGATGTTGGTGGTGACACCTGCGGTTTAACATGACATGACTTTGAAGCCACATTCTCACAAAACCGCTGATGCTGAAGGGAATCCAATGTGTCAGTTAACTTTCCATTGTAAATGATCACACAATGCCTTCTCTCCTGCATTTACAACATCCTGAATGGAAGCAGAATGTGTATTAAATACCTTGGCTTGCTCTCGAAATGGGTGACTTGCCGTAAACGTTTTGAGGGAAGATCCCTTCCCAATACCATATAGGCGAGATGTTGTGTCACATCCAAGAAGTGCATGAATAAATAAGATGTGGTTGCAAATGTCTGGACCAAGCATTTGCTGTATAGCCATGATATTCCAGATGCGAGTTTTTTTGTGTTTCTTTTTGCCTCTGGACAAAAGAAGAGGTCATGTGACTTTATGCTTGCATGATAACAGAGGAGAACAATGAGGTCCGTATCCTCCCCAACTAGCACAATGTTGGTGGATGCGGCATACTGAACTGCCTTCAGACAATAAGGAGATCAGCAATGACCATTAAACCAGTGCACCCCTGGACTGACTGACTTCAACTATTCTCTTAATATTAAACTAGGAGTGGTTGTACACTAGGCAAGTACATGTCTATTATATAGATACCCTCCAAACTCATGAATAATTGATGAGATACAAACTCCAAACTATGTATAGAAATAACTTCTGGATCACTGAATCATACTACACTAGTCTAAATAACTCTCACATGATAGCTCAATTATCACGCTCATATCTTGCCGATGGCATAGATGCAAGTGTGCATGCATACTCAATGAGCAAATTTAGTAATAGATTATTGTCCTAGGATGAGTTCTGGGTTCAATTTTCCAATGGAAGCCATCTCTATTTTAACATTGGTGCTCATTATAGAAAGGCTGAGAAAGTTTGAAAATCTCCTAATTTTCACACAGCAGGTGCAACTCGGAATATTGCTAATCTAATATTGTATTCAGACTAATCAAATGCACTCAACACAATTTACAAGAAGTTAAATTTACTTCGCAAGGCACACACACAATAGGCTGATAAACTATGCATACAAAGAGACAGGCATTGTGAATGTTCTCAACCAAATTGAAGGAAAAAAATTGCCCGCCCATAAGCACAAAGTGTCGTATTTTAATCACCATATGTATGTATGTGTTAATCCACATGAGCTAACATAGAAGTAGCTCCTGGCTATTAACCTAATCAGGTGACTGTATGAACTACAGCTCACTGGAGCAAAATTGTACTCACTATTTCTTGCATCAACTGATGGATGATCAATGACACATTCAAAGATCTCCACCCCCTGATGCATGGTGTGTTTCACAATTTGTTTGCTGCAAGGCTTTGTTCAGCATGAAAATGAACTTTTGCTTATTTCGTCTATTAGCCAAAAACTGTTCCTTCTTCAATGAGCTGGGCATGTCAGCTGTAAATGTGACAGTAGTGCTTGCATTTCCTTTTAACCATCTCCAATGTGTGACATCCTTTATGTTAAAATTTTCAAATCTATCAAAAACAATGATTGCAGGTCCATATTTTCTTGATACATAGTCAGTGTATTGGCGGCAGATGTCTCCATATGTTGATCCACGGGGCCATGGTATGCATTGAAGAAGAGCCCCACCATCTAAGACATACTGAATGCCATTTGCAGAAACTTCTGCTGGGTCGTGAGGTTTGCTAAGATTCCATATTGCATCAGCAAGGGCTGGTTTGTCTGCTTCTCGAAGTAAAAGGGAAGAATCAAAGAGGGCTGATGGATAGCTGCAAAGTTCGTATTTGAAAGCTAACTTCAAATCACCTGATGATTGCACAACAGTAACTAGCCTCTGAAAGAGTAGCTGCAGGTCAATCTGAACTTGATCCCCATCAATTTTGACAGATGACTTTGTGCCATGAGTTATAGCTTGATTTTTCCTAATGAAGGAGTACTCAGCAGGTGTTTTCTCATCCATTGATTTCAGTATTGCCTCCCCAACTTCCCAGGCATTATCGACATTAACGGTAGAGTGGGCATGGACTCCAGTGACAATATTACGCAAACTTGGGTCATTACTGAATGGATTTCGCTCCTGGAATACAGTAAGAGTGTCTTTCCAGTCACGAGCCTGTCTTGATTGGTCAAAGGATTCCTTAGGACTTTATGTTTTATGTTAGTGAGGACATATTAATAACATGAAATAAGTATAGCTCATTTCAAGAGCTTTTCAATGATATGTTAACTTTAGACATAGTTACTGTAATAAGTGAGATATGACCCAAATTCCACAAAACCACAAATGAGCTATTGAGTGGTTACATATTTGTGATTTTCACACTGTTCCCCAAGGAGGATTCCTTATATTAGGACTTTTTTTCTGTTATTAGGGACATAACAAGGAATCAATATCTGTTGAGTTTGCTTTTGTTGCAATTAGTGTGAGGTCATTTCACAAAATGCTTGTACTAGAAATTACAAATCAAACAAATGAGGAAAAAGTTCATTAGCACAAATTTTTTATTACTTAGACATAAAATGTAGCTTTTAAAAACATGTTTGCTATTATACGGAGTACATTAAACCAACGAATATCTTCAAGTTTTTTTTACTGTTTAACTGTATGGCAATGCCTTTAATAGTTAATTTCCTGTCTCCAATTCAATTGTACAGACTACAAATCCTTACAAGTTCTAATGTGACTAACAGACAAATTTTAATGCACATGCAGGAACTTAAGGGTAAGTAAGACATGAAGTACAATCACGTTTTGAATGGTACAATAGATAATGGAACAATTTCTTTTGAGAGAAGCTACAGAGTCTGATTATACAAACATTTTGGAACTTAGTGTTGATGTCTTTTCAAAGACCTGTCGTTTTTTGTATTCAGAAAATGAAATTGGCATCTGGATTAAGGCACAGACATTCCAAAGATTTGTTGATTACGGAAATCAAGGAGATTATTTTGTCTTGGAAGATGGTCAGAGTAAAGTAATTGCAGCTGCCTGTATCTCAACTGCTACTAGGTATAACTTCTCAAGCAGTGTGGATCATGAGATATACACTCTGTTTGTCTCTTCTGATTATATTCTTAAAGGAATAGGTCATTATCTATACAATGAAATTGAGAAAAGACTTGTGCTTAAGAAAGCAAAGGGGATAGGTGTTCTCTCCTCTTTGTATGCTCATCCATTTTACAAGAAGCTAGGCTTCACTCAAAATGGAACCACGAGAAGTTTAATCACGAACGTGAAATGTCCGATTATGGAGAAAGTGTTGTAGATTGAGCTTAAACAGAAAGAAACCTTTTCAATTTTGTGGACAATTTTGAGTCAGTAGCTTACTAGTTTATTAATTTGATTTCATTCATTATTTATATAATTTTCATTCATTCAAGCATGACAAAACAACTTAATTTTAGTACTAGACTCAGAAGTATTCAGCAGTATAGTATAGTTATCTGGTTGACAGGTGCTGGAGGGGTGATGCCTTACTAGTTTGACAGGTGTGAGTTAGAGTAAGTTTTGTAATAGGGATGGAGGAGGCATACTTATTTTGAGATAATCGGGGGGGGGGGGGGGGGGGGGGCTTGGGGTCTCTAGCCCCCCCCCCCCCTCCCAGTATACATTTCCACATCCCTACCTTTTCCATTTTAGACCAACTCTGTACTTGGGGGGAAGAGCAATAAAAATTAAAACAAAATTGACCTTGTTGATGAGGTATTGATAATTGTTCCTATTACATCTAATCATGCTGAAAGGAGCTTTCAGCACCCAAATGACTAAATATTTGCCTACGATCAAGAATGACTAAATAATGTGGTTAAATATCAGCTTAGTCTCACAGATCTAGAGTTTGGAACAACTCCTTATAAACTGCGTCAATATTCCAATAAACAAAGACTCATGGAAGGGTTCACAGTACAACCAAAATTATAGCATAAGCACTAAATTAACATAATATTGAAGCCTAAATCAATTATTTTCACTGAGTGAGTCTAGTCATAGTTTTGGAGCCAGGTATTATACAAGCTAATGTTTAATAAACTTTGACTTATTAAAATAATAAGGAATGTAGAATTATTACATGCATTAGGTAATCTTTCTTGTCTTCATGCTTTTTGAGCAATTATTGTATGTGATTTTCCTAGTCCCATGCTTTTTGGCAACCCTTAAAATAAAAATAAATTACTTATAATGTGATCTAATTTTAGTTTTCCCATGCTTCTCCAGACTTGACTACAAAAATATATCAAAACTTTAGATCATATTATGAGCAAATATTTAATCCTGTTTTTTTTTGTGGATGGCTCAGATACATAAAAGAACACTTGAGAAAATAACAAAAGCATTAATTAAAATAACTCAAGAGTAGTGAAAAGGATAGCACATGATGTAAACTTCATATCAAGGTTCAATATCTGAAAAAGTTGCTTGCTGTGGTTTACAATTCTCCATAGCTGCTTCCTCATCTTTCAGATTAGTGATGATTTTTTACAAAATGATGGTGTAAATTTCTACTGAAACACTAACTAATCCAAACTTTATTCTCCCACTCCACTCTGACTGAATTTTATGGCAGACATCTAGAGATCTATACTGAGGAGTTGATCAGTAAAATTTGTAACTCCGGATCTCATTCCAACACAGATTCTTATTCACTCAAGAAAAGGTAGTCTGGATTAGAGTTCCGACAAGAGCTCACAAATTCTCTGTGACAGAAATTACAACAAGTCTTAATAATTATGAGGGTGCCACTGACACAAGCATAAATAAGACTAAACAGAACAGTGATAATTCTTAATAAAAAATAAATAGCTAATTGTGTACAGCACACACCTCAATAAACAATGCTATTTCATGGAGGGACTAACTTAGTCAATAGTAATGCAATATTCAGGGATATATCTTATATTATTAGGTCCACTTGTACATCTCACGGTATGATATTATCCTTCACTTACTTATATACTTTCTCAGCCTCTAACATAAGTTGCTCAAGTCTTCCCTAGAAAAGATATATTGCCTTCCCATCCCCACCTGTAGTCAATGATAGTTTCTACAAGCAATTCTGTATACAGTCTAGTGTTGTTGGTATCTGCCATTTCAAGAATCATCAGCCCTGCCCCTGAGAAGACAATAATAATGAGACTTTTAGGAGGCAAAATAAATCTTTCACAACAGCACTAATTAGCACATGCCTATTATACATCACATATTCATATTGTTGTACTGTTATTGTGGTTGTTGTCATTATTTCCTTCTTATTCAGGCTTTTCAGTTCACAAATCAGAGGCTGTTTGCTTGCAGAGATTGTTCTTGTTTTTTGCTCCAACTTACCATTGCACTATTTATGACAAAAATCATTCAAAGCTGTGCTACTGTTTATAGCGGGGGAAAAACAAAAACAAGAACATGTTACTCATACTGTATGTATGTATATGTGTATGTATGTATGTAAGTTTGTATCTTTGTAACTTTATGCTAACCTTTAGTACAATGATTTGAGTTCAATAATACACATTGTTTGAACTTAACACATGATTGCAGTACCATAGCACTTGATAATGTAAACACATTCATAAACTCGTTATATCCCAGATGCCCCTTTTAATACATTTTTCCTAAAGATATAGACATCTTTTTTCACTGTTGCAGTAGCCATTTTACAAGAATATTACATAGGCAACATGCAAAGTATTTTAGGTTGAAATAACTTTAGATCAGTATGTAGTAGTTCATCTGTCCTGAAGTTATCTAGGTTTAAACCACACTAAATACTCATTTAATTACCTATATTGTTACTTATAAAATTAATACAGTTGCAGCCTAAAATGAAATAATTGGGACACTGAAAGAGTTAAATACCTAATGTAACAGGATAGTAAAGATACTTCCTGGTGTGGAGTTTCCTGTGAGTAGTATATAAAACATGATGTGTGCTTCTATTCCATGATTATACTAGGTTTCTTTAGACAAATCCAGTTAAATATTGAAAGTCTCCTTTCTATCCCATCAATTGCTTTGATCGTCATGATATCAATATCATTCCTCGTATTTTTGTTTTGTATCATTTTTACTCACGCACAATTACCTATACACATATCTGCATATAACACTACCAACAATAATTCCTGTAGTTCTCTCTCTTCATCGAGCTTGCATTTGGAGATTCAAGATGTTATGAACAGTCAGATCAATCCTTACCTTACTCAGCATTATGGACCAGTTGGTAACTGTGGAGGACCTATCTGGACAGAAGTAGTGAATATCAACATGTCCAATGGAAGGAGTTCCTGTCCTGCTGGACTGTCTTTACTTACTCATCCAATAAGAAGTTGCAAAATACGCTCAGGGCGTAGAGCAACTTCAACTTTTACAGTGTCAAGGAATTATTCTAAAGTTTGTGGAAGGATTTTGGGAATCCAGAGAGGACGACCTGATGCATTTGGAAGAGGTGGTAAACAAACAGGTGAGTATGTTGACGGACTCACCATTAGGCACGGCTCTCGTTATAATGAAGGTCACATTTGGACTTTTGCATCTTCTACAAGTCAGTTACCTACAGCAAACAATTGTCCTTGTGCTACAAACAACCCCAAAGCATCAGATAAAAAGCGCCAACCTCGAAGCTTCATAGGCTCTCATTACTTTTGTGATAGTGGCAACCACAATAATGGTTCTATATCTACAGTTTACACAGAAAATCCTCTGTGGGATGGCAAAGGTTGTCTGGCTGTAGATAAATGTTGCCATTTTAACAACCCGCCATGGTTTTACAGGGAACTGTTGGAATCTACTGCTGAGAGCTTGAAGCTACACTTACAAGTAAATAACAGGTCTACAGCAGAAGATATTTATTTAACAGGAATTGAATTGTATATTTCTCCTTGAAGTTATCAGGAACTTTTTTGAAGAGAACAAACATGAAATTTTTTTACAAGCATTCAGTTCTCACAACTTTGCTGTAATTTAATTAATGTAGTTGATACTATTGTGAATATTATTATGATGATTTAATTAGACATTCTTGGCTGAAAAAATAATTATATCTGAGTCTCTCCAGGACTCAAAAGCAACACCCACCTAGCTACACCTCCCTGGATGAAGACAACACTTTATCATTCTCGCATTCACTTATTCACTTGATAGGCCATGACAAGGAGCTAAACATGTCAAAAAAATTAGCTAATTGTCAATTGAATTCAATAACCATAAAAAGTAGATTGATGAGGTTCCACTGAACATTTCCTGCATCAGTAGACACAAATGGGATCATATCTTGCTGAATAGTATAGCTTCTAGAGCTTTATTTTGAGACTCACTGAAACAGTTCATCTGCAAAAGAAACATTTAGAATTATGTAAACACCTTCAGGAGAGTAAGTTAGAGAATATTAAGCTTTAGTAATTACATTAAGCTAGCTTGATTTAGATCACTGACTAGCTAGAAGGCTAGCAGCCACTGAATTCTTTTTACCACAGGGACTATTGCTGCTACAGCTTCTGCACTAGGGAATGACAATTCCTGTCTTTAGTTTGATGAAATACTTGGGAAGTCAACTAGAGAGGTACATTTCATTCATTTGAAGCATGAAGACACTACAAATTTCTGTGAATTTGCAGCATGCAAGAATGTTGACAGGATGTAATGAGTGGGAGATGTGAAGATTTATATTAATGAAGAAAGAACAACATCTGCTAGAATCGAGTTTGAATGGGCTTTCTTATTATACATGTGGCTCTTCCCTGGACAATTTGGTTTCATTCATAATGTTATGATGTATATGTGAAAATATATTATATACTTTGACTCTGCAGAGAGTAGCATAAATTAATTTACCTACTGTTTCAGTGAGTCTCAAAATAAAGTTGTAGTAGAATAAATTAAATTACCAACTGTTTCAGTGAGTCTCAAAATAAAGCTCTAGTAGCATAAATTAATTTATCAACTGTTTCAGTGAGTCTCAAAATAAAGTTGTAGTAGAATAAATTAAATTACCAACTGTTTCAGTGAGTCTCAAAATAAAGCTCTAGTAGCATAAATTAATTTATCAACTGTTTCAGTGAGTCTCAAAATAAAGCTCTAGTAGCATAAATTAATTTATCAACTGTTTCAGTGAGTCTCAAAATAAAGCTCTAGTAGCATAAATTAATTTATCAACTGTTTCAGTGAGTCTCAAAATAAAGTTGTAGTAGAATAAATTAAATTACCAACTGTTTCAGTGAGTCTCAAAATAAAGCTCTAGTAGCATAAATTAATTTATCAACTGTTTCAGTGAGTCTCAAAATAAAGCTCTAGTAGCATAAATTAATTTATCAACTGTTTCAGTGAGTCTCAAAATAAAGCTCTAGTAGAATAAGTTATAGTTAAAGCATGAGCGCTTAGTTTCTAGTCGATTTATTGCACGACAGCCCGAGGGCCGTAGGCCCGAGGACTGAGTGCGATAAATGTACTAGGCACTAAGCGCTCATGCTTTAACTATTTTAAATACCGGGCAAGTGTTATTGCACACTTGCCAAGTTATTACACCTGACAACAATATAGCAACGGTATTTAAATTAATTTACCAACTGTTTCAGTGAGTCTCAAAATAAAGCTCTAGTAGCATAAATTAATTTACCTACTGTTTCAGTGAGTCTCAAAATAAAGTTGTAGTAGAATAAATTAAATTACCAACTGTTTCAGTGAGTCTCAAAATAAAGCTCTAGTAGCATAAATTAATTTATCAACTGTTTCAGTGAGTCTCAAAATAAAGCTCTAGTAGCATAAATTAATTTATCAACTGTTTCAGTGAGTCTCAAAATAAAGCTCTAGTAGAATAAATTAATTTACCAACTGTTTCAGTGAGTCTCAAAATAAAGCTCTAGTAGAATAAATTAATTTACCAACTGTTTCAGTGAGTCTCAAAATAAAGCTCTAGTAAAATAAATTCATTTACAATACCAACTGGTTTTCAGTGAGTCTCATCAAAATAAAGCTCTAGTGAATAAATTAATTTACAACGTTTTTCAGTAGTCTCAAAAATAAAGCTCTAGTATATAATTAATTGCCAACTGTTTTCCCGTGAGTCTCAAAGTAAAAACTCTAGTAGCAAATAATTAATTTTTGTTGCCAACTGTTCTCAGTGAGGCTCAAAATAAAGCTCTAGTAGCATAAATTAATTTATCAACTGTTTCAGTGAGTCTCAAAATAAAGCTCTAGTAGAATAAATTAATTTACCAACTGTTTCAGTGAGTCTCAAAATAAAGCTCTAGTAGAATAAATTAATTTGCCAACTGTTTCAGTGAGTCTCAAAATAAAGCTCTAGTAGAATAAATTAATTTACCAACTGTTTCAGTGAGTCTCAAAATAAAGCTCTAGTAGAATAAATTAATTTACCAACTGTTTCAGTGAGTCTCAAAATAAAGCTCTAGTAGAATAAATTAATTTACCAACTGTTTCAGTGAGTCTCAAAATAAAGCTCTAGTATAATAAATTAATTTGCCAACTGTTTCAGTGAGTCTCAAAGTAAAACTCTAGTAGCATAAATTAATTTGCCAACTGTTTCAGTGAGTCTCAAAGTAAAGCTCTAGTATAGCATAAGTTAATTTACCAACTGTTTCAGTGAGTCTCAAAGTAAAGCTCTAGTAGCATAAATTAATTTACCAACTGTTTCAGTGAGTCTCAAAGTAAAGCTCTAGTATAGCATAAGTTAATTTACCAACTGTTTCAGTGAGTCTCAAAGTAAAACTCTAGTAGCATAAATTAATTTGCCAACTGTTTCAGTGAGTCTCAAAGTAAAGCTCTAGTATAGCATAAGTTAATTTACCAACTGTTTCAGTGAGTCTCAAAGTAAAGCTCTAGTAGCATAAATTAATTTACCAACTGTTTCAGTGAGTCTCAAAGTAAAGCTCTAGTATAGCATAAGTTAATTTACCAACTGTTTCAGTGAGTCTCAAAGTAAAGCTCTAGTAACATAAATTAATTTGCCAACTGTTTCAGTAAGTCTCAAAGTAAAGCTCTAGTATAGCATAAGCCAACTGTAAGTCTCAAAGTAAAGCTCTAGTATAGCATAAGTTAATTTACCAACTGTTTCAGTGAGTCTCAAAGTAAAGCTCTAGTAGCATAAATTAATTTACCAACTGTTTCAGTGAGTCTCAAAGTAAAGCTCTAGTATAGCATAAGTTAATTTACCAACTGTTTCAGTGAGTCTCAAAGTAAAACTCTAGTAGCATAAATTAATTTGTTTCAGTGAGTCTCAAAGTAAAACTCTAGTAGCATAAATTAATTTGCCAACTGTTTCAGTGAGTCTCAAAGTAAAGCTCTAGTATAGCATAAGTTAATTTACCAACTGTTTCAGTGAGTCTCAAAGTAAAGCTCTAGTAGCATAAATTAATTTACCAACTGTTTCAGTGAGTCTCAAAGTAAAGCTCTAGTATAGCATAAGTTAATTTACCAACTGTTTCAGTAAGTCTCAAAGTAAAGCTCTAGTATAGCATAAGTTAATTTACCAACTGTTTCAGTGAGTCTCAAAGTAAAGCTCTAGTAGCATAAATTAATTTGCCAGGGTTTACCTGTTCACACAACTACTCACAATATGGTGCTCACCAACAGCCATATGGCTTTTGTTCACATGAAATTAGACTCAGCCTGCCTCTCATGATGGAAGGTGAAACAATTATGATTGAATACATCGAAGGTTCCAGCCATGTAGTTGCTGATGTAATGACCGGCCAAGAAGTAAATACCACTACTTCAAGGCTCGATGGATGTGCATGTGTGAGCATGCTTGTCTAACATATTTCATTCATATCCTCATTCATTCCCATCAGAAAAATGACAAAGATGCTCCACAAGAACTACTTGTGAATGAATTACTATTTGTTGTAGTTGAATATACTACACCTGCAACAATTTCTAGATAAAGTAACCAATCCACATAGCAAGCTAGCTATTCTTAAGTTAAGCATAACATTGACACTAATTAGCATTCACCAGATCATTCTTGTCCAAACTTAATACCTGAAAGTAAGCAGCAAGGTATTAGAGATGTACAACAACAACTACTTAAAAGGTGGTGGCATCACTGTACCTTTGCAATCTCTCTCAGCTCATGAATTATTTGGTCACTATTATCATCGTCACTGACACACCACAATCTCATCAAACTTGCTTCTCCTATACCGTCACTTACATCCATTTACATTCCATTGTAGCCAGTTTGGCTACATTTTAAATTATCAAGAATAGTATTATGGATAGCCTTAAATAGTTAAATAGCTTTATATTTTGTCCTTGTATCTTCCTCCAGCAAAGAAAGTTATGGCAAGGCTTGCTAAGTTTATTCTTAGTTTTACTGGTGAGTTACTTCAGGGAGTACTAGTTCACATGTGATGTGGTGGGAAGCTCAATTCTGGTGAAGCAGTTATGTAACTATATTATTGTTGTGATACATGTTTATTGCTTGAATTCGTCTGCAGGCAGATATAATAGAAGGTTGAAATGGTTGTTTGCATTAATTTTCGCTGGATGACAGCAGTAAGCAAAAACCAGCTACAATAATTAAGTCTATGAAGTTTTGTTTCCATTTTGGTACTAATTCCAATGGATACTTCCTTCCCTTCCCTCTTGCAAATGCAGCCATGAATATTTTATATATATAATTGGAGGTCGCGATTGCAGCTCAATGTATCAGGATGACCTGTATGCAGCATACACAGCCAGCATCCAGGAATCTCCAAACCTAATTCTGACTGCTCCATCTACAATTCATACCTTTTCCTATTTATGGGGCAATGTTACTGCCAAGGGCATGCTCAGATGACTGAAACCTTCTTGTTATCTCTCTTACAAGCATTCTGATGTTCTGTCACTCTTTTGCTCAATTGTTTTGGCTGTTTCACCTGCACATACTCTCACTCACAGCAGCAAGATTCTCTATAGCTACAATATAGATAATGTCAGTGCCAATGGATGCTGACTTTCACTGTTTATAAAATACCTACAAACATAGATAGATGCCTCCACTGAAATCTCACCATCTTTGAAAATAATTGCGAAGTACTTTCAAGTCACAAAAATGCAATGAGTGAATGGACAGCTTTGATAATCAGGTATTACAGTCTTATTATTACTTCTTTCCTATTTAAGCATAGTTGAGAAATGTTCTTAAAATTACATTATATAGTTTGTAGAGAATTTTATAGAAGGTCTTACGGTGTTAAAATAATTTAATATGTGTTTTTCAGTTTCCCTCTTAGTTATGCGAAAAGTATAATCAACATATCTCTTTAACGAAACAAGTTTTATAACAGAGCTGATTTTAAAATGTTTTCAAGAATTCCATATGTAATCCACTACTGCAGAAACATAAGAACCCTTGCATGCATGATCCATCGATTAATTTGTTATATAAAGATTCTCATTGCACTTAATGTAAGCTTACCTAAGACAGATGTGATCTAACACAGTAAATCTGAGTGACATTTCTAACTTGTGTATAGTAAGAAAGACCATAAAAAGAAGTGGCTTACATCCAAGTGGTATAGATAATTACATAACGTTGGAATTTTCCTTCCCTTTCTATAATACAACATGCTTCATTTTCCTGAGATTAACTATTTTAAATTTTTTAACAGTCTGACAATGCATGATTATATTAATGGGTGAGCTTAGAATCGTAAATGTCTTGTATTTTACGAAGAAAGAGGTTCTATTTTTGTCAGGTGGAAGAGTGGTTATGTCAAGGCATATTAATTAACTCACTGAAAGCTTACCACTGTTGTTAGTGTAGATTGTTTTGTAAAGTTCCTCAAAATCCCACACATTCTATATCTTAACTTGATCATTAGCCTAATTCAATTATAGCTTCAACAGTAACTGTGTCCATCAGGGGAAGTTTTGTAGAAGCTGGTGCAAACTTCAGCACATCTTCCTGGCTTTTTGTTGAAATTTTTCATCAGATAGATTTCTAACCCATTTCTTATTTTTCCCTTCAGTGAAGGTCATTGATCGCTCAGTCTTTCAATTAAGAAGTCCACTGTGTTTGGACCAATGTTTGGTAGAATTCTAGTTCATTGTTGTTATTGCTTTTTGTGGTTTTGATAGGTGGGGGTAGGGCTGGCCCCGTATTTTTATAAAGCCCCTCCCTTTCAAGCTCTGTGCCGCTTCATGCTGGCCTGTTTGGTCAATATCCTCATCTTCTACTTCCTAGACTGATTTTACAATCTTATCTGACACGTGGACCATAATATAGTTTGCAAGTTGTTTTTTTTTTAATTTGATAAATCAAGTAAAAATAAGTGCATCTGTACATGTGGTAAAGTATGAGCTCAATCTGTTGTCAGAGAAGGAAATAAATATATGGTACCCACCTGCTTTGTGGTCTTAGCATCAAATTAAGCAGATATCTTTTGAGTCTAATTGAGAGGACAGAACCAGACAAAGTGGGAAAGTTACTAAAGCACTAGTGTTGACAGATATTGAGCATTTTGAAATGTTGAAATCAAAAGAATTGAAAGAAATGCAAAAGGAATAGTCAAGGAAAGAGGAAAGATGAAAAGAGAGAGTTGGAAGAAGGAAACAGAAAACAATAAGAGAAGAAAGCGAAAGGAAGGAAAAAGGAGGTAAAGGTAAAGGAAAGCTTCAAAGAATTTCTTTTTTTGATCCTTCAATAACAGTGAGCTCTGTTTAGTGGTAAACTTTAAACTCTGCTTTATTATTTTTCTGACATTATAAAAGAAGTATGAAACAAGCTTCATAAACAAATATTACAAATATTCATTACATACTGATAGTTTTAGCTACACTGCTTAAATTTTTATGTTCAAAAGCTAATTCTATGTAGCATTAAAAACTTTTCAAATTTATTTTTGAGGATACACATTCAATGTTGTTTCACAACTACAATGACTTCATAGCACATGACATCTCCACAAGGCAATTGATTTCATCAAGTCAGAGCATAAAAGCAACTAGCTAGATCAGCACTTAAAAGGAAGCTAAATACAGGAGCTAATTCTGATGAATCATAAACATTTCAAACAATCAGTATTTCAAGAACTCATCCAAAAACCACTTAGCTTCAAACCTGAATATTAAATTGAGTTGCACATTGTTTGCAATAGTGCGCTATTGACTTTGGAAGAAATGGCAGAATTAGTCAGGGAAAAATGGATTCATCACAGACACAAGCTAGCTGACAATAATCATGTAATAGGGAGTTAATGATGAATGAGAGTAGCTATATGCAATTATTTTGATGTCTAATTACTATAAAATGTGGAGCAAAGATTCAGCAGCTGATTTTAAAGTCTTTAGTTGAACATAGTTGAATTGGTTAAAATCAGCATTTAGCCTCTTGTTAATTAAGTGGTTATAGTTATCATAATTATGAATCATACTAATGTAATTAATGCTATAAATGTGTATAAATACAATATTGGCATATATTTCACCAACATAAATGAAATTGGTATTGCTGAATATGCAATCACACACACACACCCACACACGTGATGAAATGATGTAATTCTGTCTCACAGTTGTACTTCTTCATAAGCTAAATTAGGCCGTGTTACTACTCTCATGTTTGATGGTTCCACTTCTTCATATACTGGCTCTATTTTTCCTTCTCCACATTGAGCTTTATCTTCTTTTCTTAAATCCTTGCTATTACTATACTTCGTTCCACAGAAGAATCCAATAAGAAAACAACAAGAACACATTAGAATAATAAACATTACTGAAATTCCACAAACGGTCATTGCAGTGGTTAAATACAGTGTCTCTTTATTAGAAGTTATTGCAGTGATTGCATATTGTGTCTCTGAGGTAGTGGAATGAAATGTAGAAGATGGCCTTTTTCTTTTAGTACTAGTTAACTGCAATAAATAAGTACAGACTGGTGTAATACAGTGTACTGCAAGTAATTTTTTAGTTTTATGTTTGATGTAGTTTAAAAGAATCATGAATAAAGAAATCACTACTTTTAATGTATGCATTAATTAAAGTAATGAGATTGATAAATTATAATAAAATTAATATGAGGAATAATAAGTCATCATGATAGTAAAGTCACACAATATGGAAGAAATTACATATGACTAAACAGGAGTGGTGGAAGCTGTTTCAAAGTGAGGGGCATCATGAAAACCAGGTATATTTAAATCCGAATAATGTGTCCCAATGCCCCCCCTCCTTCACTTCCATCACCCCTGTTAAAATGGATGAGTTTTACACAACATATGGTATCAAAATTTATATAGTTAAAGAAATGAATTTAATATCATGCAGCATGTGTAATTGAAGAGTATGATTTTAAATAGTTACAAAATATTTCTTATAATTATTCATAGTTTAAATCTATCTATAATATTTTAGAATCAAATGACATGTCATTATAAGTACTCGTCATGACTAATGACAACCTCTCCTGTCCCCCCATGAAGCAGTTTAGATAATTCTTATGTGCTATTGGCCCGCTCATTTCACAAAAAGTTACAGGTAGCTAGTGTGTATGCTACTTTTAATTATGCATATTGGGGGAAATTTCTTCACATATAAAGCCTTTGAAGTGGATGGACAGTGTTCTAAGTTTAGATGTTCATTATTTACTTCTCCAACGAAAAAATCTGTATCTATGAGTGCAGGTTGACGCAAGTCAACTCTGTGTTAATCAATTAGTCTATCAAAATTTAAATAGTTGCAGATTGTTCACATAATAGTGAAGGAACTATTGACATTTTGACGCATTCATGCATTTGTTAGATTATATGACATGGCAAGAGTGTGCAGTTGTTCTATAAGCAATTCTGCACTTCTTTGTAGATAAATAGTTTCTATAAAACTTGTCCTAAAATTGGCATGAAAATTGGGAGCAAGCTAGAATAATAGCAAACTTTCTCAGTTCTAACAGCCAATGTAAGCTTTAAGTAAGCATATGCTGGTTGTTAGAAGTGAGAAAAATTGTTATTATTTCTATTATTTCTTAACGTTTGCATTAGGTTAGATAATGGATGAACATAGTAAAGTAGGCCACAGAAATACAGTAGGACTTCCAGTTATCCAAATACGTTGGGACTGAGAGGTGTTCGGATAACTGAAATGTTCATATAACTGAACACCATACAAAATGAATTTTAAAGCACTAAGGAATGGCATGGTCCAGCATTTCTTTGTGTTTGCACGTGCTACTATTAGATTTCGGGTGTTCAATTGATTGAAGTGTATGGATAATTGAAGTTCGGATAACTGAAGTTCTACTGTATGTCCATAAAAATTAAAAAAATGCAAACATTTTTTGAGACAAGGCTGTTCTCAACCACTTGTCAATCGGTTTTTTATTATCATATTACACAAAACTTCCCACAATCTGATGAACCTTAATGAAATCTTAAATGTGTCAATTTTGAAATTGAGTAGAGGTGATAATTTAGGAAAGGTTTGAGCTGAATAAAGGGGTCTGATCTTGATCTGTAATTGGTTTATGGAGCATTCTGACTGTCTGAATGACCAGAGGCTCTTGACAAAACTTTCTCAGCTAATAAAAATGTGGTTATTTTGAAATTGTGTATGGTAAAGGGTTTCAATGTCTTAGTAACCCCTCATCACAACTTATTGTGACTTGAAAACAGGCATTTCCTAGCCTCACCCTAAAAGAAGACTTGCTTTCTGCTCAAAACTGGGTGGAGTGGTGGGGGGATGTATATAAAGCTGTGTTTTAAAGAATACTGCTAATATTATGTGTATTTTATTAAATTCCATTACGATATTATTAGCTATATAGCAGTAGCTGTCACACACAACACTGTCTCACATACATAATTATTCACTAGATATGCAAACATAACATTTATATCGTATTCTCTTCTAAGGTGACTAATTCGAAAACTGCTATTCAAGTAAAAAATTAAGCTGCATAGCTGGGACAAACAGAACATAAGATAACCTACTACCACCACTAATTCCAATAGTCACACACATATGAACTTATGTACAGACATAACAGTGTCCTGCATCAGATCATATCAGAAACAACCTAATTCAAAGTGGTGAACTATTAAATTTCATTAGATGTTACTGGTAGAGATCATTACAAAATAAAATTATATTTAGTGGAGAATGGGATGAGGTCAAACGCCAAGGAATACAAAAACATTAGGGTCAAAGTGCGAAAGTGACTTATTGCCCTAACACATATAAAATATCTCTGATATTTTATTGTGTTACCTCTGATAATGTCCCACTCATTTTGCTCACTCGCCGATAAAAGTTTATTATAAATTGTGACTGTCTACAGGAAAACTGGGCACAACGCGGCGTGCGTAATATCGGGAAAAGATCGATCGATTTCTTAAAAATGTAATGTTTCAAGCCGACGGAAGGGAACGGTTAGGTCCATTATAGCGGGAACGACTTAAGCTACGACGATAAAACTTGGAGAGCTCAAAATCTGGACGCCGACAACTCCGTAAGTGCAAAAAAAAAATTTTCAAAGGGTGCCGCGTTGTGCCTGGTTTTCCTATAGACGGTCACAATTGTACCATGGTACGTTCAAACTGTCAAATCAGATTGCTCAATTCAAAGTGATTATAAATCATACCCACCTCCTAGGAGGTTACTAAGTAAACCATCCTATCAAAATAAGTATTTATGCACTTCCTATAGCCCTAGAGCCAGTGGTACAAGTTAACATCACCCCTCCGTTCTGTCAGTATGGAATTTACACTATCCTTGGGCCTTTGGCCCTCGGCTGTGTAAATCCCATACCAACCTCCACGTTGTGGTGTAACCTATACATTATTATTAATCAGTCCATTATCGAGAACACTGCAAGAAATATTGCCTATTAAACTCACTTCTTTATCCTTACTGCACATGTCCAGTTGCTGGTTTATAGACTTCCAGTCTCCATTTTGTGTGCACTCCATCACTACTACTTCTCCCTCCCAGTCACATCTCAACACAGACACAGTCTGTAGACCACTAGAACTGAGGTTGTAGTACAACACTCGATAGGAGGGAGAAGATGAAAGAAGAGGACAAGGACCTAAAGCGTATGTTATAAACAGCTTATATATTGTTATATATATATACCCCTTACCTATTTCATAAACCCATTTCTGATTTAATGAGTGAACAGTGATGTTATAAAAGACATCAGACTGAAGAGTCACTACAAATGTGTCATTGAACAGAGATGCACTAGAATCAGGTGATACCTCCATTGTTTGATTGCTGGTGAAGTTAAATGGCAGTAGAACTGAGAAGCTATACATATTCATGTCATTATTCAAAGTGTGTAGAACAATATTTGAGGGCAGTAATGGCAGAAGAGTATCTATTTTAAAAAAAAGAAAATTCTTAAAACTCGGTGTAAATATAAATATTTTAATATCAAACAATGTGTACGTACTTCACACGAAACAAAATTGCTGTTAATACCGAAAGGATAATAATGGAAACTTAACATCGAGCAATTCTTCGACAGTGCCTTGCTAAAAAGCTATGACTCTGTAGATGGCACAATAACTGAAGGCAGTAAATGATCAAAATTTGATGGACAAAGACTTGAGCAAGTCAGCATCTACTGACCCAATATATAGATGCAAGTAACCTGAATCTTACCAGCCCTTTATTTAATATAATATATAGTACTTATTACATGAGTCAGAGTGTGATATGGTGAAATATTTCATGAGCAGGCTAATAATTTATTTTCATGAGCCAGAGGCAGAGTGAAAATAAAGCCTGAGAGTAAAATATCTAGCCATATCACTCTGACAGTGTAATAAGTGGTTTATTCCACACTAGATATCTTCACTACTGTAGTTTGTTCTAGAACTAGCAACTCATTGAGTACAAGTGGGTTCAAGGGGCTCCACACACTCCCAGCTGATATTTTAGCAGCTGCTCTAACCAGGTTGAGTAGGCTACTCCAGAGTAAGGTAGCTGTAAAAACCTGGATAAGTGGCTATCTGTTGCTATATACTAGGATAACAAAGGGAAATATCTTGAGTTATTTCAGGGTCATCATGTACCTAAAGATATCTAGTGTGAAGATATCTAGGGTGGAATAAATAATAATATTTAATTAATATATGACTGTATACCAATAAATTCAAATTTTACAAATATGCAGTGAACTCAGTGCAGGTTTCAATTCAACTCTCCACTCAGTGCCAACTATTCAGTCCATCACACGTCATTCTTCCCAAATGATTCATAGCTTTGTTTCGGAACTATAAGTGAGTGAATAAGTAGTGATTACGCTTTGATTAAATCTGCTTTTGTCAAGATCATTATATTATAGGTATGTTTAGAAAGCTTCAGATAGCAATGTGTTTAGACCCTCTTTATCAATAATACTCTACACTAAACATTTGCTTGTTGTTGTTTTTTTTCAAAGTTTCCATCTGATTACAACTTGTATATGAGATTATAATGTTAATAAATATTTTGGGAGTAGTGAACTTTACCTGGTGTTATTTCAACATAATACCTGTTTCTTAAAAACACATCACATGTTTACTATAGCTACCTAAAAGTAGATTAACTCAATGTTATAACAAACTAACATAGGTATACATGAATTAAATAAAAAATATAAAAAGTTAATATTTTCTGACTTGACACTCCAAAATGGCAATTACTATTGAAGAGAGCATTATTGTCTTATTGTGTCTGTTCACAAAAGAAACTTTAGTTTAAAAATCTTATTTCTGAAGCTGGCTCATAAATATGAGTAAATATTAATACCGAATAAATCCAAACCCCTTAGAAAACATTTTCCTTATAGTCCAGCAGAATATAGGCCATACCAAGCAATCAGGTATATAGCATTTTTTACGAATAATAATTATTGTGCTAATAGCATAGATCATAAATAGGATCATACTTTGTGAAGTTTTACATTTACAGAAAATATTTCATGATTTGTCATTTACCCCTCGTAGCAGACTGTTTGTCTCAGACTTGAATAATTGATGATGAATATATGTCATGATAACACAAATGCCATCACAAGAATATATGGAAGTGCAAGTCACAACCCTAGCAACTGGCTACAATTTACCCACAAAATTAAACTCATTAATTACATACACTAACAGTTTATTGGAATATTGATTTAAATTAATTTTTTAGGAATAAAATTAAAAAATCACTGGTTAGCAACTTCTGACAAACGGAGAAAAGCAAGTGATTTTATGAATTTTACTTGATACGAAATAGCTATGAACTAACATATACTATGAACCTGATTGCAAGGTATTGCTTGTAATATGCAACTATATATTATTTATTGAAATTAAAATTGCAAGTATCTTGTATTCCCCACTGTTGACAGAAAGGCAGCAAGTAGTTTGAATAGTTGACTATACTAGTGATGTGTTTGAGCACAAATGACGAGCGAGACTAAAACTACACTATTGTTATGATTGATTTTAACTTCGAACACTCATAGCTACTAAAAATAATGTTGAGTTTTTAAATTACATTTACACGGTAAAGGGATTTAAACGCCATAGTAACCACTCGCCGCAACTGTTTGAATTAAAAAAAAAACAGCAACATAACAATACATGTTATTTTCATTTTCTTCATGATATTCATTAGCTAAGTAGAAGCTGTAACGCACAATACTTTCACACAACTGGACATACCTACACAAGACTTACCTGCGTGGTTAGTCTAGTGGACAATACATTTTCAAGTAAATGCTTTTGCGTAGGGCTTATAACCATGACAAAGAGCACATTGAATTACCTCCGCTACTAATTCGAATAGAAATGGAACCACAGTAGGTTTTCAAGTTCTTAACTACACCCACAAAATAATTCAAAATGATAAATAATTCAATTTCTAGGGTGATACGGGTAATGATTGATAAACCAGAGGATCTTGTTCAGTGAAATTTGGGACGGGGTCAACTACCAAACTAACACAAAAATGCCAGGGTCAAAGTACAAAAATGACATACGTATGTCCAAACATAAACAAATATCCCTCAATTGAGTCACCCTGATAGTGTCTCGCTCGCTTCGCTCGCTCGCCAAAGAAGAAAATTTTAAGACAAAAATTAATACTATAATTGTTTATGCAATCTCTGACCAAAAAAAACAACACTGTTCTGTTGGACTACATTGTGGGTAAATAAAAATTGTACAAATTATTCACAAAGTTTATACGTAGAAGAAAAAAACCCTGTATAAATAAGGTCTTTCGTGAGACAATATACAGAGCAAGTAGTGTAGTTGTCTGACCTTGGTTGGAGCCACTCAGTTGTTGGCATACAACTTCTGCATCAGGTGGTCTCCAGAAGTCATCACATATTGTTACCCAGGCGCCATTTACGCATACCTCTACTTTACCAGATGCACTGCTTGTGTTACTCGTTAACTGCATCGTCCCATTAATACATTCTATAATAGTTCAAATGATATTAAAATGTATATAATTGCTGTTACATAGCTTGCCTAAAGTGCAGGTTACAGAAGCATCTTCACTGTGGTCACAGTTATGTCTACTTGTATGCCGACAGTCAATCAGCCTAGTTTCAGAGCCAGTACATGCTACATCATCCAGGGCTATCAGACCAGTTCCAGGCCCAAATTGTGCCCTTCCATGAGCAACGGCATCTAATTAATATGAAATTTAGAATCATTTGAATTATTGCGCAGAATAAATTACTGCCTGGACCATTTTAACAAATTGAGTCTGGAAAGAAACAAGAAATACTGGGCAGGGCATAACTGGGCTCTGTTTCAACTGACAAAGAAAATTGAATTGTTATGTAATTTCCATGGACCTGTAGGTAAGCTAATGGTAGTTTGTGAGACTAATATTTCTTTTCTTCTGTTTTGTAAACTGATAAAAAAAATAGTTCAGTTCACAAATCTCTAAGATCATGCAAGTCAAAAGAAAAATTAATTCACAGAAGCAACAAAACAGAAATAATAATATTTCAAGATATAATTTGACAAAGTGTAAGCTGTACTCACTTTGAGTGGAATATCCTAGCTGGCGGCAAACTACCTTGGCATCTACGTCACTCCATCCGTCATCACATACCGTACCCCATTCTCCATTTCTGCATATTTCCACACGACCACTTCGATGTGAATTACCCATCAATCTGACATCTCCATGTGAACATGGACCTTATGATTTCAGTTAATGAATAAATAAACATAATAATAATTAACTTAGTCCATTACTTCACCTCTATCAAGGGTACTTACTACTGCGTGGTAAGCATTGTACTGAAATGTCTTCCCAATGAAAACAGTTATGATTTGATGTGTGAGGACAGCTTAACAGAGTACTCTCTGTACCAGTGCAGTGCACATCATCCATGTGGATGGGACCTGAGCCTGGTCCAAATGCATTACAATGGTGATATATACATCCTAAAAATAAATTTACATTTCATGAATTATTGTGTATGTTATACTATCCATAATAGTGAAAGAGTTACCAATTATTTCAAGAGTTGTCGCTACTTAAAATATGCAAAAATATTAATATATTTATGTGAACAATAGTTAACTCTGTTAGTAGTAGTGTGGTTTTCGCTTTGTGGTGTTAGAACAATTTTCCATTGATACTTAAACTACATCTTTCCCTTTTCATTGTGCATCATTATTGATTATCCAATGTTGAAACATTATTAAGGAACACAGTAGAGTACATTATATATGTGCTTCAGTTAAATTAATTCCAATAGGAACTAACCTGAGATGGAATATCCCAATTGTCTGCACACCACTCTGGTATCTCTGATGTCCCAATAATCATCACATACTGTTCCCCACTGACCTCCTCTATATATTTCAACTCTGCCTTGGTGTGGGGTGGATCCCCCAATTAAACGAATGGATCCTTCAGCTACTGTGCTGGCTGTAGAACTGGTTAAGGCATCCCATGAATGTTAATCAAAGGCCACAACTAAATTAACCAACCTTTGATAGGCACCCCACTGTAGTATTACTCCTAGCAGAAGGAACTTACAAGATGATTTAGCCATCGCTCTTAGGCAAGAGTTAGCTACCGCTCTTGGCGCTCACAAAAAAAAAATGTGCCTCAAATTTTGTTTGGCGAAGTTGTACAGGAGTAGCAGCAAAATCGTTCTGCGCTAATTTGTTCCGATTACGCTAATGCAGATATTCTGGTGTCACAGGAAATTTGGTCCGGGCGGTTTTCGGTCAGGTCGGATCAAATCCGCTAGCGGTAATAGTCCGGGGACCAAATATGCATTTCCCCCCCCCCCCCCCCCCCGGACCAATAGTGCTAGCACGCCATACGAGGATTTGGTTGGTCCGCCATACGCGGAGTTGGTCGGTCCTAATGCTTAGTGTTATTTTCAAGAAATTTATAGGTTAGATAGTATTATCACGTTGACTATTTTCAGCCAAAGGGAATTTTCTAGCTTCTAGAGGAATGCATAATATAGCTAAGGTAACTGAAATAGTTAGAAGAACAATAACTTACCTTAGCTATAGCCAGCTAATTTTTTAGTTCTGTATATTATATTTCAGACCTTTTAAAGCCCTTACAGTGTTTTTCAGCATCCTAGTTTTATTAGTCCAACATGGTATTCAACTCCTACATTTTCTTATTCTTTCTAGTTTGAGACTAACTTTGCTACAGTCTTTTAAAGTCTCTTGCAGCCTCTGAGCTGAACTTCGCTGCCTCAAAATAAATGGCTACTTAATCAGTCTGTTTTGCTTCCTAAAGAATGCTATAGCCACAGTTCACAAAGTAAGCTGACCATGTGATCCCGTCCTGGCTTGTGACTGGGAACACCATGTTACTATGTTTATGTTGGATTGAACTTTAACATTAAATTGAAGGTATTAATCTAAGTTTATTATTGAATAATATTACTTGTTTGACTAGGTGGCCAGTCTGGGAGGACACTGGAGCATCGACCGAAAGAACATCAAAGAACTCTGACCTCTGCTGACTGCATATATTACACTGCAGAAAATGCAGAGCATGCTGTTTGTAATAAGCTTCTAGACTGAGAACTTGACAATAGTAATTGTTATTTAGACAGTTGAATTATTGAGTCATCCATTTTTTGAAAGATTTGTTGGCTTATCCCTAGCTCTCTTAATCTACTACTCTGAACAAACAACAACCGGAGAATGGTTCCATTGATCTCAGCCTGATGTGGATAGCAGTATTATTGGGATTGGTCAAAGTGGTTATAGAATCAATGTATATAATCTTGTTTCATATCAATCAAGCAGCTAGTATTATTTGTAAAATTTTGGTAACACTATAGTTTTAAATCAATTATGTAATTAGGTACCCAAGAAATTTGCATGTAATTTACTATAGCGTAATCTTCAATAAGCCCATCCAGTTTGAGAATGCTTTATGTATACATTCCTGATAATAATGAACAACAAGTATAGCTAGTCTTTAAATCTTTTGTTGTGGTGAAAACATATTTAGATGCTGTTCCATCTGCATTTATTCTATATTCAGTGTACGTCATTATAGAGTAGTCAATTGAGGAGACAATGTTGTACTTTTCGTGTTTTCGTGTCACTCGGATTCCAACTAAAATTTAAAAATATCTTGAGACAGGCTAATAAACTAGGGCTAGCATTTAGGATGTCCACATTAAGTTGTTGTTTTTTTGTATTGTTACAAGTGCACATCCATTCATTTAGTAATCATTAGTGCAATGAAATTTACAATACAAGTTTATATCAATAGTTAATTGTAGCATAGCTAACAGTTGCCTCAACATGTAACAGCTTTTCAAAGAACGGGTTTGATTTGTTCCAAAAGTATTGCTCTAAAATTAATAATGACTAGATATGTACATTATGTTTGGTAAATAAAAAATTTGACTATGTATATCAAAACTCAATAAAATAATAACAAAATATACAGGATAAGTAAATAATATGTAGTGTATCAGTCTTCATTACATAGTTACAGCAAACACAAAGTAGTCTCCAAAATATTCAAGGATTAACAACTTCTCTCTACACTGCTCATGCTCACTCCAGTTGAAGTTGTATACTGCTCATGCTCACGCCAGTTGAAGTGCCACTTGAGTTGTGTTCCGCTGTATTTGAGTTGTTCCATGAATTTACATCACTCGATTTCACATATTTTTTCTTCTTTATGGAGTATAAATAACAATTCACATTAGTTGTAATGATGATGGGAATTAACATAATGTAAATTATTCGTAGAAAATTCATAAAAATTTCAAAAATGTCAAGATATGAGAAAGAATGGAAATTATTTATTACATAATATAATAGGCCAGTTAAAAAAAGCAAAGTGAAAATAAAGGTGAAAAATTTTATTATACAAAAATAAATGAACACTAAATAAACATATTCAACCATCGATCTTCCTACATAAATGTATATTCCAAGAACAGCAAATTCAAGCCCTAGAAAAGAGCTTCCTAATGAAATCACACTCGATGCTCTATTGAATGCCAACCAATGGTTGAAAGATAGCTTGTAGCATTGTATTAAGACATTCTTATCGCTCAAATAATCCTGGCAAGTCTCATATGTGAGCAAATCTGATGCCTCTGAGGAATTCAAATATATAGCAAAGCAATCTTTGTGGACATCACAGGTTCCTGTACTTCTTGAAAGGATAATAATATTAGAGAAAAATATTAGCATTGAATCAAATACTAATACTATGAATCCAACAAAGGGATAGAACAAAAAAAGATGCTCATACTGACGTCTCGCTTTCTTCAAATTCTTTAAATACCTTTTACTTTCATTTAACATGTCATTGATTTTTGTTTCAATTTTTTCAATACAAGAATTCTCAGACTTTTGAAGAAAATCAAAAAGCAACCGTAATTGATTTTGAAATTTTTTCCCTTCTCTTTCCATTTGCTTGCTAAATTCGATACCATACAGATTCAATATGATATCTTCTCTCAAGTCATGAAGGTCATCTGTAATTTTATTTTTAAGTGTCTTACTTTTTTCTTCAGAAGTTTTTGAATTAGGTAAATTCAAAACTTTAACGGCAATGCGTTCAATCATGCTAGTATCCATATTCACCTTTTGGTAATTTTCTTCACGGAGATCAAGCCAAAATCCATGCAGAGCACTGCTAATTATTTTTAAAATACTGCAAAGAGTTTTCTTACAGTAACATAATGGTAAGGTTATCGATAATAAGGCACATAGTGCAAATCCTGTAACAATTGTCAATGGAAAGATTAAGCTGAAATTGTTGTAATACTCGTAGGACATATTTTTCATGCTGAGTTGTTTAAATTTGAGCACTTCCTTATTAAAATAATACTGTTACCGTAACATCTAGAGCAATTGACGTCAGTCTTTCCAGCGTCGTTCCACTACTGAAGCAACACCACCGCAATCGCTCAATAGACTTCTAGTTATAGTTCTACAGAAAAGGAGGCGGGAAAAATGGCGGGCGAACAAACAAAGCTAGGGGCGGGTTTGTATTAGTCTGGCGGGCCAGACCCTTTGCCTTCTTTTTTATGGGCGGGGAAGGGAAAGGGTCTGGAGTCACTAGCATCAACAACTTGTTCGAGCCGCCACCCCGATTTTGGGGTGGCGGTTTTAGCACATTCCTTGGTACATTCGTCATGGGACGTCATCATTATACGGTTCTTTTTTTTCTTTCTTCAAGCGTGGGAGACTCTTACCAGATGAGGTTTGTAATGTAAGATTACAGCTACTTGCGGCGCAATCTGGAGGAGAGAAGCTTTTCTGAGGCTGCCATCACTGCAGCAGCAAACTTTGCTGCTCAAAGGTAGTCTGGCGTCGCCGACCCCTTACCTTCCTTTTTGATTAATGGGCGGAGGAAGGAAGGGGTCTGGTGTCTCTAGTACCAACGACTTGTGCACGCCACTATAGTTGCGTGACCAATCAAATTGTAGTATTTCAGTTAATTGCATTCTTGATTACCGGTAAAGCCTGCGAGTTTCTAACTTCGCGTTCCTTGTTCAGCAGCTATGGGTGATCTATCGCAGCGTTTGTCTGAAGCATTGAGTGAAGCCTTCCAGGGGCTAGGTTTTTCTATGGTTAAGCCAGAGCAGAAACAAATTGTTGAAGGACTTCTGCAGCAAGATGTATTCGTCGTTCTCCCAACTGGCTTCGGAAAAAGTGCTTGTTTTCAGTGTTTACCAGCCTTGTTTGATATGCTTGCTCCATCTGGTGGCCCTTCAATTGTAGTTGTTGTAGCACCACTTACAGCTATTATGAAAGATCAAGTGAGTAAAAGTGTAGTTTACTAGCTAATGTGAATAGCTGTAATATTATTATAAACTCAACGACCTAGGTGGCAGCTCTTTCTAAAGCTGGAATGAAAGCTTGCTACATTACTGGAGAGCAAGATGACAACAGCATTAAGGAGGATGTGGAAAAGGGACTCTATCAATTGGTATATTTTACTCCAGAAATACTCATACAAAGCAAGAGATGGCGACAGCTTCTTAGCAGTGAGGTGTACTCCAATAAGCTGCGTGCATTTGTAATAGATGAAGCTCACACTGTCACAAAATGGTAAGATATTAAATACACTCTCATGATTGCTAAATATGAACTCAAGATATATGGCATAGGGGTAGCACCTTTAGGAAACTGCTTTTGAGGATTGGAGAAGTAAGAAGCCTGCTACCTCCTCATGTTAATATTATGGCCATGACAGCTACGGCTACGGCAAAACTAAGAACTGATGTGTCAAGATTAATCGGCTTGAGGAATGAACTTGTGGTAGCTAGGTCTCCTTCAAAACTGAATATTACTTACACCGTTGAAGAATTTATATCTATTGAAAAGACGCTTGATGAAGTTGCTCTGAAGATCAGAGAGGAAGGGGCAAAATCTCCTCGAATAATTATTTATTGTCAAACATATGACGATTGTGCAAGTTTATATCTTTATTTTCGAAGATATCTAGGCAGTGGATTTACCCCTCCACCTGGTGCACCAGACTTACCTAGGTTTCGTCTTGTGGACATGTACATGGGATGTACAGAATCAGCTGTGAAGGATGAAATCATTGATTTGTTTTGCCGGGAATCACCTTTACGACTAGTAGTAGCTACAGTAGCTTTTGGTATGGGCATCGATTGCCCAAACATTCGTAAGGTTATGCACTATGGCTGTCCAACTGACATCGAGTCCTATGTACAGGAAACAGGGCGAGCTGGACGAGATGGACTTCACAGCATTGCTGTTTTAGTGAAGAAGGGGAATGCAGGAAGACGTTTGGAAAGTAATATGCAAGATTATGTTTCTAATAAGAGTCTGTGTAGAAGAGACACCCTCTTTAGAAATTTTGATGGATATATTCATAATTTTGATGGACCTCTGTGTTTATGTTGTGATGTTTGTTGCAAGTCTTGTAAGTGTTTAGAATGTAAAAAATTATAATATTATCGCGTCACCTAAAGGCCAATGAGGGGCGGGGGGGAGGGGGGAGGGAGCCAAAGCCAAAAAGCTGAGTTAAAAAAATGTTAGCTACATCTAGCTAACTTGAAAACTCTTGGAACAGTCTTCCTGTCTGTTCCAAGAGTATACAAGCTAGTTACAAACAAGTGCATTCAGTTTTTAATTTGTGGCACAGTTGTACGGTACCCTTTGTGGAGATGTAGCAAGCTGTAACCATTAACACTTCTTTAGAGGGCTCTAGCTGGCTCAATAGGCCCTTTAACACTTTTTGAGGGATAAAATATTTCCCATCCAAGCCCTCCAGGCAATTAACAGCTATGCTTTAATTAGTTTTGGTTTCATCTGTTATCCCAGGAAGTGATTCTAGTGAATTAACTTTACACTAGCTCTGTTGTGGGGCAGTTGGGGAATAATGTGGAGCAGAGAAGCAGGCTAGCTCTGAGAGACCAGTACAAACCCTCCCATATATATATATATAACAGAAAGTTATGTAGCTCTGCAAAATATAGCTATCGAATCATTTCAAACACTCTTGCACAAGCAATTGTGTACAATTTTAGAATATTTTGTAAGATTTAAAATTGGTCTGCACAATTGAAATTGTAATAGTATTAAAACTAATTAGAATTGTACTACACAAAAGGTAAAAGTCAGAACCAACTATACTACTGATTATCTCTTAAATGTTTTTGTATCCAATCAATAAGGTCATCTTTGCCAGTGGAATGCAAAACGTCCTTAGGATTTTTAAAAGTTGGATGGCAGCGATTGGGGACAACAGAAAAAATATTGGATTGGATAAGACAATCAATGATGACATCGCGGTCTTTTGTCCAGCTGGGCACTTTGTGAGACCCTGATGGTTTCCTGACAGAATTGTCACTATCAAAATTGTCGAGAACAGGATACAATGTTCCCAATGCCTTTCCCACTCGTGTCACAGCAACTTCAGTTTTGTTAGCTCTCAGACCTTTAATGGATTCCGTAATGACACGGTTGAGGTGCTCTTGGTGAAGATCTTCAGGAATGTTATGTCCTGGAGCAGACTTGGTACTCACAAATCTAGACCATATGAGTTCTTGAGCCTGTCGAGGTGTGAGGTCATAGTGATACTGACGTAACATGTTCAAGACCTCAACCGAATAATTTCTGCGACCAGAGCTCTTGAAAACTGGTAGCAAATACTTCCAACACCGTAAAACCCGGTGACCGTCACCTTCCCTGATGGCATCATGTAATTCGAGATAAAAACACCCAAATTCAAGCAATTTTTTACCATAATCATGTACCTAAGCAGTTAAAAAATACAATTATATGCTTAAATTTTGACATACAGTGATTACTATGTTATGTGTAACTAGCCTTATCACTGGATGACGATGGTGATTCATTAAATTTGAATGAGGCAAACTGGTCCACCACATCTAAACATATAGATAGAAGGACTTCTTTGCGTCTCTCAGCAGATTCCATCCAGAGGTCAGCAGCTGGAATGTCAATATCTGATAGTGTTGGATTGTCATCTAATGTCTGCATGTTCAGAGATTTCATCGTTGCCACTAAAACATAGCAGGTTACCACCATTGTGAAGAAATCATCACATTCATTAAAGTGATGAATAGGGTCAGTGGAAACATTGCTCCGTCCAATTGTATTGCGAAGCTGGTACATAGTGCCAAACTCTGCAGCTGAACTAGTGGAATAAAAATACTTCCAAGCAATCTGTGAATCATAATAATATTTTCACATCTTAAATATTCATTACATTTTAAAAGCAAGTTAACTTACGTCCAGTAAATTGAGAAGCACATGAAAATCAGCAGCAGTCGGTTCAATTCCTTCTAATCTGGTAAGTGGTGATAATGAATTGGCCCTTGCTCTTCTTGCTCCCCTAGCTCTAGCAGCTGTAAGCTGATCTCCTCCTAAAAGAATCTTTGTTATAGAAGCTTGAGGAACTTCTACTGTCTCCTCAGTGGTCATCATTTGTACTGTTTTCTTGTACTCAATGGAAGGAACATACTGATGGAGATGAGACATTATCTCCACCATGTCATCTCTTTTATTTTCATTTTTCAGCAAAACTCCCAGGGGTACCTAATTATAGTACACTTACATTAATAATAATTAAATAATGCTACACTTGTAATTGCATACTAACCACAACTGACGTTTGGCACATCTCAGAATAATATTTATGCTTTATATGCCTTGTAACTATTCCATCAAATTTATGATGGAAAAAAGGTATATTATCAACTATAATCCTTGACACAAGAACAGCCATGTTTGCGCGAAGATCATTATCATCCTCTACTGATGGCAGCAAATGTAGTGCTCTTCGCTTAGGACTGTTCAAGCAAGTTGCTGGGAAAATGTCTGGAAAGTCACTGAAGTCTATCCTGTTCTGGATAGCACAGAAGTGGAAATAGTGCAGAGATTGTCCACGATGCTTCTCAACTCTCATATATCGAGGTTTTACTCCTTTATCAATGTTGTCTCCAACAAGTTTATAGCCCAACAACTTAAGTGGAGCAGAATTGGATGCACAAGGTGAATCTATAATGGTTAAAAAAGATTAATAATTCTCATTTATTATGCAAGCTACAACAGACCACACCTGAAGACACACAGTCCATATTTGCAGCAGTAGTACATTCTGTTTCCGTACCTGCATATCAATTAGCTTGGTAGTTATTATGCACACATATGCCTTAATTTTTTCCCCCATACCTGTGGAATCAACCTCCATCTGTGGATCTAACAGGTTATTGTCAATCTCAATGTCATTTCCAGAATAGGCACTTTCAGAGTTAATTGGAGAGAATTGTGGAGATTGAATACTATTGCTTTCACGAGGGCTGCTACTTGAGATGGAGTCAGATGAGGGGTCTGAAGGATAATCTCCACAGTCCAGTACTTCTCTCTCTCTTAATGCGCTACTTGAGCTCTTTTCATAATAATGTATAAATAGATGTAAACAATTGGAATATGTTTAAAGACTTACCTTGAAATCATTATCTTTAAGACATGATACCAATTGATTTCTCCATTCTTTTGCCAAACTGTCATGGTCAGCTCCAAGCTTGGTTAAGAGCCGATTAGTAGCAACATGTGACATGCACAAGCCTACTTTCTGTAGGCGTTCATAAACCTATTTCATGAAGAGCAATAACAGCTATTAAAACACACACACACAAAGCTTACTTGTTTTGCAACATTTCCAGCGTAAAGAATTAACGAAACAATTTTCTGAAATAGGCACATCTTGGAGTAGCGAAATTTAAGTAAAACTGCACAGCACACTCCAATCACTGCATTTCTATTTTGTCTCAGCGTGCAAGTCTCAGTACAAGACTTTAAAATGGAGACCAAGATTGGAGCATGACTGGACAATTCGGTCATAAGTGTGCTCCAAGTAAATTCCTTTAAAGTAGTCGTAGAATGGCTTTTCAGCACTGACTGTGCCCTATCCGAACACATACTGGTGAGCTCTTTTCTTATCAACATTCCCACATGTCTGATGATATATCTTTTGGTGATGGGGTCCTTTAGGGAATTGGTAACAAGAGCGTTTCTGCTACGCCGGGCTATAGCTTTACCCACATACTTCCTGCTTGGTGTTAAGGCATACTTGCGTATTCCATGACTATATTGTACATTTATCTGCAATGACAATTGTTTTTATTGATATCATTAAAATTAAGTGAAATAATTTACTGACTGAAACATTTGGAGAACTACTATCAGAAGTAACATTGCTTGTAGGTGAAATAGAATATGTAGGAACACCAGAAGACATGACAACAGGTACAGTAGGTGTGGAAGACGTGGCAACAGGTATGCAGGAAGACATTGCAACAGGTACAGTGGATGTGAAAGATGTGGCAACAGGTACAGTGGAGGTAAAAAAATGTGGTAACAGGAACAATAGATGTAGAAGGCATGGCAACAGATACAGTGGATGTGCAGGAAGATGTGGCAACCAGTACAGCAGATGTAGAAAATGTGGCAACAGGTACTACAGATGAGGATGCAGCCACAGCTGTATGAAAAAAAGTCATTTATTAAGTGTGCAAAATCAAACTAGGAGAAAGGTTCTAAGTAGGGTCTGTATATAGTTATTATTTTGTGACAGAGTAAAAGTAAACATAAAATCATTGGCAAATTGAACCGAATATTCCAACCTGATTGGAAAGTTGTGAAATTTGAATATCACTGGCTACCAAGCAAGCAGGTAGCTATATTAATTCAGATTTTGATTGAACAGTGGGTTATACATATGTACCCTTATCTGAACAAAATATAGAAATACTGGAAGAATGGTTGAAAGTTGATGAGTCGATTAATAAAAAAAAACAATAACAACTCTAGAAGTACGGGTCACAACAAACATCTGAGGTAATTTTTCAGTAGTAATATGCCATTTCTTACAAAATAATTACCAAATCAAGCACAATAGTTTATCACATCTTAGAGCTGTAATTCAAGTTGTATGATTTGGAAATTCAATACCACCTAATTAGTTAACCTTGCTGAATAGGGGATGATGTATTTGGAGGAACCAGCCTTCGTTTAGCTTGTGGTAAACTTGTAGCTGGTTGGCTAGTGCAAGGCCTCTTCCGTTGTAGATTTGTGCTACACTCAAAAGTTGAAGATGGTATCTGTACGTCTTGGGATAACTGTGTTCTAGGTGTAGCACCAATATTTGCAAGGATTACACATACCGCAACTTGCATTTTTGAAGCTAGCATCTATAAAATGATAATGAATTAACAACTGCATGAAAACATTAACAATTGATTACCTTCTTTGCTTCTAGTAGTTTTTCATAAGCATAGAAACATTTCCTACACATATAGGCTTCTTGTTGACTGCTAATCAGATTATCCAGATCAAGCGCTTCTCCTTTCTTCTCTAACTCTCTTTCAATTTCTTCTTTCCACAGAATACTCACCCCATCACAGCTTTGTGTTTTAATTATTCTCCTCGATCCAACAGCAGCCACTCCACCACACGCTAGACATATTGCAGACGTCATAGCAGACTTCATACAAACGCACTAATTTAATGTTCGCGCGGGTCTACCGCTATGATGTCATCAGACAACGACGTGCACAAGTCGTTGGTACTAGAGACACCAGACCCCTTCCTTCCTCCGCCCATTAATCAAAAAGGAAGGTAAGGGGTCGGCGACGCCAGACTAGCTCAAAGGAGATGCAGGTGAAGATAATAACAGAATTTGTAACAGGTAAAGCTAGTAATATCAAGGCCATTGCATCAGTTTGAGTGTTTCTTGTGCTTTCCCTGGGAATATAGTTAAAAATGCCGGGGGGGGGGGGGGGGGGGGGGGGGGGGGGGGGGGGGGGGGGGGGGGGGGGGGGCGGGGGAGGGGAGGGGGGAAAGTGACGCAATTTGGAACTTTTAATTAAATTTCTCAGGAACAAGTCGTTGATGCTAGTGACTCGTTAAATCATTATTTTATTGCTCATATAACAATTCTCTATAATAGTTTATAACTTTTGAGTGATTGTCATACCTATCACTTGTAAAAATATTTCCAGTCAATGATTAGATGTGTGTTATTCTCAATCACAAATTCACCCAATGAGCACATTTGATAAATAGGCCTATATTATATCACTTGTGTGTGGCTCCTAGTGGGGTTTTAAGGTTATCCACAACATTTGTGTTGACTTAATGCTTTCAATGACTTACCTAAACAATATTGAACTTCTTTTGATGACGCTTTCAATATTCCAAACAGACAGACAGACTGACAGTCACATTGACAGACACGTGCCGATTGGGTGAATTTGTGATTGACAACTGTTGTGCATGTAACTGATAACAAGCTAGTGTCTCACTTTCATGTGATCACTCTCCTAACACATTTGGCTTCATATGCTCATTTTATAATAAAAACTGAAAGAACAAAATTACCCAAAGTTCATTAATATATCATAAATTTTCTTTCCACTGAACCACATATTATTCAGAAGTTAGCCAAGATAATATTGACTTATGGTTATTGGTGCATATTGGATGCGGCTGTTATATTTGAAGGTCACATTACATTTAGTTCTTATCTAACAACAGGAATGGCTACACTAGTGCTAGTGATTATCATGCTTATGTATAAATTCCTCTACTAGTCTCTCATTAAATGAATAAATAGATGTCAGATATAATTTATTCTGAAATTGTAAAAACAAAAATGTAACATTTAAAACCAAAACCAAAATAACATTGTTTTTTTGTTTAGTTAAAAAACAGTTAGCTAAAACTTGTTATTATAGTGTTTTATTGCAGCTTCACATCCTCATAAGCTATGTTTGGCTTTATTACCATTCCAGTGTTCACTTCCGGTAGTTCCAAATCTTCATATATTGCTTGTACTCTCGTATTTGAAGAATTTTCTTGTTTAATATTTTTGTGAGTAATGTATTTAACTCCACAGAAGAATCCAGTAATAAAAATACGTGAGCACATTACCACAATGAATAAGAAAGAGATTCCATAAATTATCAAAGTTGTATTAGAGTATAATACTGAATATTGGAATTGTTTGTTGTCACTACTAGACTATAAAGAAAATACAGTTGTAATTAATACTATAACTTATATAATTATAAGAACTGTACCATAGTGTACATTGTAGTGATAGTACTGTTTAGATCACTGAAGGAAGAAATATGACCTACAAATAATTAAAATCACACAAATTGTAATCGCTTGTTCATCAAAATATTAGCTAAAATATTTTTACATTATTATTTTAATACTTATTGAAACATCACTAATTCAAAAGCATTCTTAGATTAGGTGTATTGATCAGGTATGTAGCATGCAAATGCTAGTGGCTACTTGATGCTTTTAATGCAATAATGAAGATATTTTGTTTTTATACTTACTTGTGCTAGAGTATAAGTTATTTATTATCTGTGGAGTAGAGTCAGCATTACACAAACAATCTTGCTGGTTGATAGACTTCCAGTCTCCCTTTTGTGTGCACTCCATCACTACTACTTCTCCCTCCCAGTCACATCTCACCACAGACACAGTCTGTAGACGCCACTGAACTGAGGTTGTAGTACAACACTCGATAGGAGGGAGAAGGAGAAATAAGAGGACAAGGACCTGCAATTATGATATCAGTGCTAATTTAAATTTGAAGTTTCATCTTATATTACCAACCTATTTCAAATTTTCTCTCGTTTTCACACTCTTGTATAGTCAAATTGTACATGACATCAGTCTGAAGACTTATTACGAATGTATTATTCCTGATATTAATATTTGAATGAGGAGACAACTTTAGTGTGTACTTGGACGTGTCAGTTAAGTTTGGAGAAGTAACAGAGAACATCAAATATTATCTTCACTATAATTCAGAGTGTGTAGACTAATATCTGAGGGTGGCTGTGGATCTGCATATTGATAGTAACACTGCACTAAGCATGTTTCCAATTCATATTTTGGAATCACCAATTTTTTAATATTTCAATAGATTAACTCACTTATTTGCAGTCTTATATTCTCATCATTGCACCGAATTGAAAGTGGCCCACTATAACTGGATGCTCTTAGAGTGAGGGTGGTAACTAAGTAAGAGCTATTGCCATATAATGTGGTAGAATTTACTGCTCCAAATGAACTCGTCTTATACCGTGTAATATGTCTATAACGGTATAATATATATTATCTCCTCGATTATTTGTATTAAGTATCCAGTCAGCATAGTATCTACTTATGCATGTTAATGTCACTTGATCTGAGTCACACAGTCGTGTGCTTCCATTCACTATGCTCAGTTCTAAATAGGAGACAAAATAAAGTGATAATAAGGATTTAAAAATTATGAGAATTTACATTACCTGATCTTGAATTACTAAGAAGTGTCAAGAGCAAAAGAATTGTCACTACTATGGCCATCACAATTCAGTTTACTTTTTCAAGTTAAGTTACTAAAGCATAAATAGTTTAGTTACGTGCTCCCAAAAGCTCTCTTCAATCAAATTACCAATAACTGAATCAATTGGGAGAGTATAGGGACTTTAAACAGCATCTTGTCCCTAACAAATCCCATTTTGATAAATAGCTACCTGATGCTCCAACTGTTAAATAGTTAACATATTTCCTGATAGCTCCAAATTCAACTTAGAATGAAAGATGAACCATCCTACAATTGAAGGCACATAGGTAATTTTAGTTTTCATTCAGTTTGATGTCTGATGGTCCAGTTTCTATTACCATTGCAGCTCCAATTTCTGTTGATGATGATAGTGCAGAATACAAAATAATGTAAACAAATGCATTTAGGAAAGCAAAGATTTAAAGATGTCGAATCATTATCTGAGCAAGTAATCTTTCTTGTTTACATACACTTTAGAGCAATTATTAAATGTGACTTTCCTAGTCCCATACTTTTCAGCCAAACCTACCTATTTTTACATTTTTAATGTTTTTTATTACTAATTATGTAATCTGTGCTTCACCTGACCTGGTTTCAATAACATAAAAATTTTAAGTTAAAACTAGTGATGTGCTCCAGCACACATGGCAAGCGAGCTGGTCTGACTGAAATTTAAATTTGAATGCTACCTGCTAATAAATTTTAACATTAGTAGGCACAAGAAAATTGGGAGCATAGACTACGAAATGATGCCATGACAAAAAAATTGACAAACATCTGTGGAGACCAAGCTTTCAAATGACGCGTACTTTGGATTTGCTGTTTTTGCTCTTCCTGTTAGTTTGTTGATTAGTCTGTTCACTTGATTGCTTGTTTTTTGTTCATTTCTTTGTTCATTCATTAGTTCATTGTTCATTTTGATTTACTCACTCATTTTATCACCATTGTCTGTGTGCATTGAGTCTAGCTTTATGTGATATGGAGTCATGCTGACATTGCATCACAGTCAATCAATACTTACTACAAATGTTTTGTTGTTGTGGTTCATTTATTTATTTTTTTGCTGAGATTGTGATTTAATATGCCACTCAATATGCACACACTCAATCCTGAGTGTCTTAGGCAGGTAAAAATGAGTTTCTGTGGCCAGATACCCGCATACATATAAAAACATTTGTAGTAGTTAAGTATGAGTGACAGTGATGCTGTCCAGGCCTGCAAGTGACCTGAAGAAGCTACAGCCAGCCCCACCTTCTACTGCACTATTGTGGCTTAACCACATCACCTATTCATTCATTTCATCCCCTCTCTAACTGAACTGAGCATGCTCTGTAATCTTCCCTTCCTATGTTACCTTGTCTCTCTTACCAGTTTTTGTTCTAATTCATTCCCACCACCTTCATCTTTGGTTTTGTAAGTTGTATCACCCCCTTTTCATTTCAGTTGTGTCATAGTATTGCTTGGCCTTTGCCTAATTATCTTATTAACCTAAGTGTGCTGTGGTGTCAAGGGGCATCGAGATAGTCTATTGGGTTATTGTTCTAGAAGCCTGGGAACTGCCTGTTGGATTTACGCCCCAACAGTCACCACCGCTAGACAAGGCATTCCCAGCATTTGGTCGCGCCTGGTCGCGTACAGATGCAATGTCAACGCCAAGACTCCATATTATATATAGCTAGACTCAAGTATACTCGGATGCTATAGTGTTTAAAACATCCAGATATCTTAACATAATGTAAATAACTTTAAATGATTGTCATACCTGTCACTTGCGAAATTATTTCAAGTCAACAGTTACACATGTGTTTGTGTCAATCACAAATTCACACAGTCAGCATGTTTAATAAGTAGTCCTATATAACACACATATGTGGCTCCAAGTGTGGCTTTCAATATATATACACAACATTTGTGTTGACTTAATGCTTTCAATGATTTGGCTAAACAATATTAAAATTCTTTCGATAAAGATTGTAATATTCTCAATGATTGGAAATGTTTTATAACATTTCAATGTACATGTAAACTTGTTTTCCTTCAAATGCATTTAGTTATAAATGTCTATTGTTTATCTAATCATACACTTGAGTCAAACTTTATACAAATTAAGTGAACTTAGTAATATATAAACACCATTAAAGGTACGTAAGCACATAGACAGACAAACAGACCGACAGACTGACAGTCAGATTGACAGACAAACAGACCGACAGACTGACAGTCAGATTGACAGACAAACAAACAGACAGACTGACTGTCAGACTGACAGACAAACAGACAGACAGACTGACTGTCAGACTGACAGACAAACAAACAGACAGACTGACTGTCAGACTGACAGACAAACAGACAGACAGACTGACTGTCAGACTGACAGACAAACAGACTGACAGACTGACAGTCAGATTGACAGACAAACAGACCGACAGACTGACAGTCAGATTGACAGACAAACAAAGACAGACTGACTGTCAGACTGACAGACAAACAGACAGACAGACTGACTGTCAGACTGACAGACAAACAGACAGACAGACTGACAGTCAGACTGACAGACAAACAGATAGACAGACTGACAGTCAGATTGACAGACAAACAAACAGACAGACTGACTGTCAGACTGACAGACAAACAGATAGACAGACTGACAGTCAGACTGACTGACAAACAGACAGACAGACTGACAGTCAGACTGACTGACAAACAGATAGACAGACTGACTGTCAGACTGACAGACAAACAGACAGACAGACTGACAGTCAGACTGACAGACAAACAGACAGACAGACTGACTGTCAGATTGACAGACAAACAAACAGACAGACTGACTGTCAGACTGACAGACAAACAGACAGACAGACTGACTGTCAGACTGACAGACAAACAGACAGACAGACTGACTGTCAGACTGACAGACAAACAGACCGACAGACTGACAGTCAGATTGACAGACAAACAGACCGACAGACTGACAGTCAGATTGACAGACAAACAAACAGACAGACTGACTGTCAGACTGACAGACAAACAGACAGACAGACTGACTGTCAGACTGACAGACAAACAGACAGACAGACTGACAGTCAGACTGACAGACAAACAGATAGACAGACTGACAGTCAGACTGACTGACAAACAGACAGACAGACTGACAGTCAGACTGACTGACAAACAGATAGACAGACTGACTGTCAGACTGACAGACAAACAGACAGACAGACTGACAGTCAGACTGACAGACAAACAGACAGACAGACTGACTGTCAGACTGACAGACAAACAGACAGACAGACTGACAGTCAGACTGACAGACAAACAGACAGACAGACTGACTGTCAGACTGACAGACAAACAGACAGACAGACTGACAGTCAGACTGACAGACAAACAGATAGACAGACTGACAGTCAGACTGACAGACAAACAGACAGACAGACTGACAGTCAGACTGACAGACAAACAGATAGACAGACTGACAGTCAGACTGACTGACAAACAGACAGACAGACTGACAGTCAGATTGACAGACAAACAGACAGACAGACTGACTGTCAGACTGACAGACAAACAGATAGACAGACTGACTGTCAGACTGACAGACAAACAGACAGACAGACTGACAGTCAGACTGACAGACAAACAGATAGACAGACTGACAGTCAGACTGACTGACAAACAGACAGACAGACTGACAGTCAGATTGACAGACAAACAGACAGACAGACTGACTGTCAGACTGACAGACAAACAGACAGACAGACTGACAGTCAGACTGACTGACAAACAGACAGACAGACTGACAGTCAGACTGACTGACAAACAGACAGACAGACTGACAGTCAGATGACAGACAAACAGACAGACAGACTGACAGTCAGACTGACAGACAAACAGACAGACAGACTGACAGTCAGACTGACTGACAAACAGACAGACAGACTGACAGTCAGACTGACAAACAAACAGACAGACAGACTGACAGTCAGACTGACAGACAAACAGACAGACAGACTGACAGTCAGACTGACAGACAAACAGACAGACAGACTGACTGTCAGACTGACAGACAAACAGACAGACAGACTGACAGTCAGATGACAGACAAACAGACAGACAGACTGACTGTCAGACTGACAGACAAACAGACAGACAGACTGACAGTCAGACGACAGACAAACAGACAGACAGACTGACAGTCAGATGACAGACAAACAGACAGACAGACTGACAGTCAGACTGACAGACAAACAGACAGACAGACTGACAGTCAGACTGACAGACAAACAGACAGACAGACTGACAGTCAGACTGACAGACAAACAGACAGACAGACTGACAGTCAGACTGACAGACAAACAGACAGACAGACTGACAGTCAGACTGACAGACAAACAGACAGACAGACTGACAGTCAGACTGACAGACAAACAGACAGACAGACTGACTGTCAGACTGACAGACAAACAGACAGACAGACTGACTGTCAGACTGACAGACAAACAGACAGACAGACTGACTGTCAGACTGACAGACAAACAGACAGACAGACTGACTGTCAGACTGACAGACAAACAGACAGACAGACTGACAGTCAGACTGACAGACAAACAGACAGACAGACTTGTGAGGGCTCGCTAGTCCCTGCCGCGATTCCCGCACAACTGGTATAGCAAATTGCTGCCACCAATTTTCAATTTAATGATTTTTAATGTAAAAATTATAATTAGCATATACACACATACACTGAACAGTCAAACTCAACAACTCAAAAACTTAACACTGAACCACAAGGGAAGGAGCTAATCATTAAAAATATGTGGGGCGGGTCCCCACAAGACTGACAGTCAGACAGGCAGATAAACAACTGTTGTTGGATACTGATAATTTGACTGTGTCTCATTTTCCTATGTGATCACTCTCCAAAAGTGGTTTCATTTGCTCATTTTATTATATAAACTAAAAGAACGAAATTACAAAATGTTCTTTGATTCATTAATATGTGTAATATGTACATAATTGTATACTATTATTTTTCGTTCCACTGAACTACATCATAATAACAAGGACAACTATAAGTGAAGATCAAATAGCTTAGATTAAATAAAAATGTTTTTCTGCTAGAATAAATTACTTAACATTTTATTTTAACATTCCATTTTTCCAAAATGAGTGATAGTCTGCAGGACTTCACATGGCAATTGTGAAATCTGTTGAATATATTTAGACATTATTATTATTAGCATGCAAACTATATATACATAAGAAGTAGTTTGTAAGTTACTATCGATTGGTTTTTGAAGGCAAAATTATTCAGAAGTTAGTCAATCCAGCTTGATGTCATTTTACTTTAACCAACAATAACACAACTACAGCAGTATGAAGAATATATTTTATTCCCAAATATTATAAACTATTTTCAATTTGTCCATTTGTAGAATGAACTGATAATTTTAGCCTAGATAATATTATTGAGTTATGGTAATTGATGCGTATTGGATGTGTATAAGGTTTTGTTTAAGGTCACATTACATTTAGTTCTTACCTAACAACAGGAATGGCTACACTAGTACCAGTGGTCATTGTGATTATGTATAAATTACTCTACTAGTCTCTCATTAAATGAATAAATAGATATAAAATATAATTATTTTGATAATAATTGTAAAAAAAATGTAACTTTTAACAGGAGAGAGCAAAATATATTTTATCTTTAGTTAAAAATACAGTTAAAACTTCTTATCAAGCGAAGGAAGACACATGACCTACAAAAAAATGTAATGACACAAATTGTCATCGCTTGTTCATCAAAACATTAGCTAAAATATTATTGTATTTATTTAAACTCCTATTGAAACATAGACATGAAAAAGACATGAAAAAGTGGATGATCTGGATGGAACCAATGGCTACTATGATTTGCTCCTAAAACTGTTATTACATGACTTACTACCATTCTACGACTACTACAACCATGAGTACTATTGCATACCTGAGATATTAGCATGTCATTGGTGAAGTAGCCATCTGTGTGCGTTTCCAACTGCAATGTCGCCTTGTCATCACCATGCTTGAGCATTCCACCAACCTCTTCGACAAAGTCAGACACCATGATGGTCTGTCCAAGGGACTTTTTCTTTAGCACTTGCTTCGTACCATCAGTCCAGTGGAAGGACTGATCCGCATTTGCATAATGTGTGGACTCGTCATGGTATACCCTGATGATGGGTTGGATGGCAGGATCTGGACATGGAGAGTTGTAATACTAGGTCACCTTGTCATAGGCTTGAACAGTGTCCAAGTAGGCTTTCCTTCTGTTGAGATGTAACTGGGAGGGAGAAGTAGTAGTGATGGAGTGCACACAAAATGGAGGCTGGAAGTCTATCAACCAGCAAGATGGTGTGTGTAATGCTGACTCTACTCCACAGATAATAAATAACTTATACTCTAGCACAAGCAAGTATACAAAAACAAAATATAGCATCTTCACTTATTGCAATAAAAGCATCATGTAGCCATTAGCATTTGCATGCTTCATACCTGATCAATACACCTAATCTAAGAATGCTTTTGAATTAGTGACACATGTAATAACGTATATATGAATAGCATGTTCATTAAAACTATAAATTGAAATTCTTATTTTGATGTTATTTTTTATCTTGATAATTTATTGTAATCATGCCAGCCATTAGGCTTTGCTGAATCAGTAAATTTACCAAAGAAAATGGTAACAATGTGTTTCATTGCAATGTAGACTCACAAAGCAATTTCAATCTTTGAGGCGAAGTACCCTAAGTGCAAGGCCCTTTTCATTTTTGACAACGCCCCCTCACATATGAAAAGGCCAAGTGATGCTTTAAACGCAGACTCCATGAATGTTCGCGATGGAGGGAAACAGCCTTTTCTGCGGGACACAGTGTGGCAGGGGAATGTCCAGCGACTAGGACACAGTGTGGCAGGGGAATGTCTAGCGACTAGTGACTAGTGCAGGTGTACAGAAGGGGATGAAGACTGTACTGGAGGAGAGGGGCGTCAACACCAGCGGCATGAATGCACAGAAAATGCGAGAAGAACTCCAGCAATTTCAGGTGTCTTAATCTATAGAATAAAAAAGTGTGTATCACACATTGTAACATGCCACAAGGAAAATGCATTATAAAAAAGGTACAATAGGATATGGCCCATCTTTATTACCTTTTTTTTAATTTTTTTGTTTTGTTGTTGTTGTCGTTTTTTTGTTATGCATACATCCGTTATGCATTGTTTTATTTTCATACTATTATTACACGCGTTGGACAGTTCAACTTTCACCTCTTTTAGTTTTAATTTAACCGGCTCTTTTCAGAGCCACCACAAAGCAAAAGATTGCACTTTATTAATCTGGCTCTTTTCAGAGCCACCTATTACAATAATAAATGTGGTTCATTATAACTGGTTAATTGATTTTTTTGTTACATTCACCAATATACACATGCTCACACACAAGTGCACATATTATATGAGGGTGTATTGGAAAATTGGGCACAATGCGGCCCCGACAAATATTTGTTTGCACTTACACACTTGTCGGCATCAAGATATTGAGCTCCCCAGGTTTTATTGTCGTGGCTTTAGCAGTTTCCACTATATAAAACCTAACCGTTCCCTTCATTAGGCTTATTTAATACATTTTTAAGAACTAAATTGATCTTTTCCTGTCATTTATACGTGGCGAATTGTGCCTGATTTTCCCGTAGACGGTCACATAATTACCTTAATAGCAGGTGATAGCAAGCCTCATGTGTATGTATGTTTGTGTATGTATTTGTGTGTGTATGTGTGTTTATGTATGTATTTGTGTGTGTTTTTGTGTGTCTGTGTTTGTGTGTGTATGTGTGTTTGTGTGTGTTTATGTGTGTGTGTTTGTGTGTGTGTTGCAAACAATACATCTTTATAAAGACTGTTTGACATTCGGAAAAATATGTTAACAAGCAGTACTAACCTTCTACACAGACGACTGTGATGAATTGATCATCTTGAGATTATCATTTTTAAAGCAGAATGATGCATCGTCTCGAGATTGTCATTTTGAGAGCAGAATAATGCTCTATCGTCAATCATCTTGAGATTGTTTATTTTGATATGTCATTTTGAGAGCAGAACTGATGCACTATCGTCAGTGTAAGGATATTTGGTCTGTGGCGTGCTGGAAGTGTGACCAAACAACGAGCTAGCTAGACTATTTTTTTATTTTTTCCTTTGGCATGGAAATTCTATGGGACTCTCCTTATGGTCTCATCCTAGTCCCTTGGACCAATTGACGGACGGTGTTACTGGACCACACTGGCCCTGTTCAGTTACTACATAATTAGTTAGTAGTACTAACCTTCACCATTCCTTACTGGGGTAGGATGCTCCTAGTATGCCCCATGTCACGTAATGCAAGTCAGTCACGACTGTAACCTTGTCTCGTCACTGTCCGGTTTTGAAAAAAATTCAGGAGTAAAACTACGTCTGTTATATGATACTGTCTCGTCACTGTCAGGCTGTAGCATCGTATTGTCACTGTCACGTGTTGTTGTCTGGTCGTATATTATTGTTGTGTCAGAGTCACTGTCACTTCGCTCTTGTGGTTCATATGTTGGTGGATGTAGTGTAGCTGTTCTAGACGTTGTTGTAGGAGTCATTGAAGTTGATGTATGCATTAATGTTGATGTATGTGTAGAAGTTGTTGTAGGAGTCATTGAAGTTGATGTATGCGTTAATGTTGATGTATATGTAGAAGTTGTTGTAGGAGTCACTGAAGTTGATGTATGCGTTAATGTTGATGTATGTGTATAAGTTGTTGTCGTAAGTTGTTTAATTACTAGTCTTCGTAAAGGAGCATTGGACTGTTTGAATGCGCTCTGATACAAGTATTGATAGTGTAGTAACCCTGGCCAAAACATGAGCCACTAGTATCCATCTTATAACAACAATTATAATTATTCGTAACGGATTACATAGAACGGGGGGGAAAAACTGACAAAAAAATTATCATTATTCCTTGTGTAATTGAACGAGGTATTTGTGGAATAATAACCAATAACAAATATATATGGAGAATAATAAGTAAATTTTAAAAAAAATTGTACAATATCATTTTAGTACAATTTAGCTGGCCCGAGTGTCCGCCCATTAGCAAAAGACCTGGTCTAGCTTGCACAATTAGGTCTGGCCCCAAAGTAAAAATACAACTTAGCTAGACTATAGTAACACCAAAAAATGAAAATAATAACCCGGATTTACATAATATAGTAAGTTATTTTGATTATTGAATGAATAGCAATAGCTAACTAGCTAATATACATAAACAGGAAAAAAATTTAATTGCTCAATGTAAAGCTCACACCTTAGATAACTGCTTAAAACATACCCATGAGCATCAAATCCTGCATCGAGCAGAGGTGCCAGGTGTGCAGAAGCCTCTCTGACAAGGTGCCCCAGAGTGCCAGCTGCACCGCACCCAAGCCTGATGCTGTTAGGGTCCTTGGCATGTAATGGCTCCCGCTCACAGCCGAACCGTAGCCCAGCAACGACTTCCTCAGGTGAGAAATCATAGAAGTGAATCCCTCTCGCCACAGCACAGAAATAAGCTAGAACCTCCATCTCCCGCGTTTTACCAGCGTGTCCAACATCCCCTGGTTTAGTTCACAAATGCGCAAGCGCAACACTCTGACATCACAAATACGTCGTCATTGAGATAAGAGCTTCCGCAAACGTCACAACTTACACCGAAAATACTAACACTCTCACAAAAACATTTTTATTTCCCTTAATTTTCAAGATAGGGGTTTCAAATTCATATGGATTAAAATACAACTATTTAGGTATTTTATATTAAATTCCCAAGACACTTACTTCAAAATTGCAAAATTACCAGCTTAAAGCATTTGGGGAGTTTAGTTTTTTATAAAAAATGAAATTAAAAATAAGTAAAATAGTATTAAAATGTAAAAATTTGGTACAAATCAAATTAATGAGCCATAGATTCAGTCTGCAAAATCTTTAGACACTCGAATTCAATTTACTATTATTCTGGCTTAAAAACGTCAAAAATATCCTCTATTTATAGGGTCACTTCTTCTATCTATTACCACAGTTGTGACCACAAACCACAATTTTTTAAAACATAATCAATTTCAATATATTAATTTGTGTGTGTGTGAAGTTTCAGCTTCCAGACATCAATCTGACTGCACATGTATACATTTAAAGAACAATTAACAAAAAACAGAACTTTCTACTCTTTAAGCTGAACGAACTGTATGTCTATGTAATAGTAAAATAAAAGAAAGTCAAAATAATCTCCTTGATTATTTGTATGAAGCATCCAGTGAGCATAGTATCTCCTTATTATGCATGTTAATGTCACTTGATCTGAGTCACACAGTCGTGTGCTTCCATTCACTATGCTCAATTCTAAATAGGAGAAAAAATAAGTGGTAATAAAAAGTGATAATAAGAATTTTTTTATATATCAGAATTTACATTACCTGACATTGAATTACTAAGAAGTGTCAAGAGCAAGAGAATTGTCACTAACTATGGCCATCAGAACACTGGGTATTTCAGTTTGCTATTTCAAGTCAAGTTACTAAAGCTTAAATAGTTTAGTTACGTGCTCCCAAATGCTCTTACAATTAAATTACCAATAACTGAATCAATTTTTGAAAAATAGCAACCTGATGCTTATGCTTGATAGTATTTTTGCAAACAAAGCAGTAAGACAGTTTTAACAATCAAAGTTAGTTCCAGACACTACCTTAAAAATAGCGCACACCTTCATAAATTCCGGTCTTCACAAGAATTTAATTTATCAAATTAACATTTCCATGCACAAGTCTGTCTGTTTTATGATTTGATGGGGCATGTACGATAGACTGCCAAAGGTAGGTTACTGCCACCAGAGCTGACTGGGCTTCACATTTGATGGTGATCAATCTTGCAGGTTTGTAATCTGCTAAGCAAGGAAATATTATGCCTTCCTCAACCAAGTGTTTGAGTTCAGTCTGAGATTGAAAGTGGTATAATTCTTGTTGCACTCAATACAGACAACTGAGAAAACCAAAAATGAAGGGACTGAATGTGTGAAGAGAAACTTGAATACACAGAGGTTGGGAATTACATAACCACATGAGGGAGAGAGAGAGAGAAAGAACTGGAAGGGTGAATAGAGTCAATAGAAAAAGATGTAACTTGAGAAAGGGTAATAATAAGGTTACAAATTAAGTCAATTATTAAGTAGTGAACTAAATGAATTAAGGAAATAATAAGTGACTAATTATAGCTCTATAGCTTGTAGTATGTGGTGAAGTATTCACTACATGTCTGTTTATCTGTCTGTCTTCTATTCATTCATCTGTCTGTTTGTCTGTCCATTCGTCTGTCTGTCCTACCATCCATCTATTTGTAGGTATGTATGTCATAAAGATCCAAAATTTAATTAATAACTCTAACTATTAATGCTAGTGATCATAATTATAAATAACTTAAAAATTTTTTAAGTTATTTATATACAGGAAAACACTCTCAAAAACTTTGTAATATACATCAAAAATAGTATGCTCTTGTTTGAGTACATACCGAAGAGGAACATAAACAAAAGCATGTTAAGTACCCAGATGGCAGGAAAGCCATAAAATTGTTACCGAGAGATTTTAAGTGTTGACTACTGCTGTGTTTCTCGTAGGAAAGCTATGAAAATACCTATGTCTAGAACATAATGTAGAATCACTTCTACCTCTGGCAATAAATGAAATCTCAGCTTTGCCTAGTTCAGCTTGACCATCCTTTATGTCACTCTCATCTTCACTCTGCCCTGTTTCAATATCTTCAACATCACTTCTTTCTGCAGTTGCACATCAGCCCATCAGTTTCAGTAGCCCTTGCCTGTTGTATCCTCCACTTTTATCCTCTTTGCAATCTACTTCTGCATCTTCATCAACTCCAAATTCTTTCACAGAACAAAAACTAAAATTTCCTATTTCTCCAGCTGTTGAATAGTTAACATTATTCCTTATGAGGATAGTAGCTCCAATTTCAATTTGGAGCTATCCTCACAGTACAATGTAGAATGAAAGGTTAACTATTCTGCATAATACAAAATAATGCTAACAAATTTATTTAAGAAAGCAGTGGCTCAGGGACATACAAAAACATAATGTGAATGTAGAATACTCAATGTAAAAATTAAAGAGTGAAAACCCACTAAAGTTACCAATCTCTCTTTGAAAAAAATTAATTTAGTATTGGTTCATACAGTTTAGGGTGTGAACTCACACTGAATTTGGTGTGTACTTCACACAAAAGTGATGTGGTTTACACTTCACACCATACTTTGGTGTGACTTTGCACATGATGTTAAAATGACATTTAATATTTTTGCAGTTTAAAATCAGTCAAAATGATATTCTACACATTAATTACTGAAATAAATGTACAGATTTAATATTATTACCAGCTGATGCTATTCTTTATTATTTTTAGATTACCATGGAGACCAACATGTGCTCATATTGTTCTCTAATTCTATACTGCCAAGTATACAGTGGAGACTTCACCTTCTTCCCATATCTCAGCAACACAAATAATATATTTGTGATAAGTCTTTTAGCTGATGTTATTTATAAAAAAATTTTCAATAATGCAGTCATTCTCAGCTGAAGTAATTGTAATAATAGCAAATTATAGGTGTACTATCCAGTATCTTGCTGTTACATTGCATTTACTATATCACCAAGGAGAGTTCGTCAGTTGACCCATGTATTATTGGCTGCTAGAAAGACAAAATTTGCTATTTTTATAATGTTTGTTTACATTTGTAAGACACAGAAAGGATTTTAAGAATAGGTAATAAAATTCTGCATCATTGATTCTAAACTAAAAATATATCCTTGAATAATACAGGCATGTGTCCTCTTCTTCAATCTACTTGTTCCAAGTGGTACAATACAAGGTTAATTCTAGTGGTCTCCATTCTTGGATCAATGCTATAGGAATGAAGAATTGGTAGAGATGAAGTGTAGAGATAGTGGAGAGGGCTTATTTACAATTGCTCTTGTTCTAAATTCAAATACAGTGTGCTCAATAACACTGCAGAAATTAGATTAATGATGAATAAAGTAAAACGTTTTGTATTTTTAATAGATATATCAAGACAAAGTACAACTGCACTCTATATTTCAACAGCGATGTGCTGCATTGTATTGTGCAGTTGTGCATTCATCGTGGGCCTGTATTGTGGATGGATAAGAAAAAGATATAGGATAAAAAATGATTCAGTCATTCTCGGCTGAAATAATTATCATAATAACAACATATTTTTCTGGTTCTAACAGCCAATATTTTAATTAAAACTTAACAAAATAATAAAAGATAAAAAATGATGCCAATGAAGCTGAAGCCAAAAGAGAGCCAGTGGAAGATGCAAAAATGATACATAACATGTCCTATGAAAGAGTACATGTGTAATGCTGTCTATTGTACTGTCATATACATTATGAATCATGAGTTATGTTGGTGGGTGAAGAGAGGTGAAGAGATGGTAGCAGAAGAGTAGAAGGGAAGAGGCAAATAGTAATGTGGATTATTTTTTCAAATAAACAAACATTTTATTGAACTGATTGTGGTGATTGCAAATAAACAACATCACTTCTATTCCTTTTGGTACAACCATCCTTTGACAGAGGCCATGAAAAGAAATAATATTATTCAGTGTGTAGTCTATGAACAGCTGGAGACTAAAGAACATGGAAGTTAACATTAAGCTACTTATAATGTTTTGCTGTGTTTTGTTTGTTTATTATTGTTGGTGTTTTGTTATCTTTGTTGAGGCATTCTTAGCTAACTAGCTATACATCAGAAAAACATTCAGCATGATTTTTTGGGGGCATTATCTGATAGTGAAGTAGTAGGTAGATTGAATTATAAGTGAGTGTACACCTCTTTCATCCTAAGCAGTGATATAGTACATAATCTCTACAATGATTCTTTGTTCTCAAGTTTAAGGATCATTGTTATCAGATAATCTAATTCGTCAGTTTTATGCAGCGCAGATGCTAGTCTTTCATTCACTATGGTAACAAACTTGGTCTTTGAAGGTGTGATGTTTTTGTACAGGTCTGTCGTTAGAAACAGCACCAGAAAATTTTACAACAGTACCAATTTATATCAGATTTACAAACTATCAATACTCAATAAAATAATAATTACTACATTAACAGGAAACATAAATATATGTAATGTATCAGTCTTCATTTTATAGTTACAACAAACACAACTTAGACTCCATAATAGGATTCACGGGTTCTTCATTCTGTACTGTTAGTGCTCCTTCCTGTTGAAGTTCGATTTCAATTGGGTGTTGCGGTCTATTGTCGTTGATGAGCGAATTAGCCTCCAGAATTGTCTGGTTTGTTAAGTTTTCACTCGACCTCACATTTATCGGCTTCTTTATCGAATACAGATAACAATTCATACAAGTTGTAATAATAATGGGAATTAACATAGTGTAAATTATTCGTACAAAATTCATAAAAATTTCAAAAATGTCAAGATATGAGAAAGAATGGAAATTATTTATTACATAATATATTAGGCCAACTAAAAAAAGAAAAGTGAAAATAAAAGTGAAAATGTTTATTACACAAAAAAACTTCATCACCAAATAAAAAGATTCAACATTAGATCTTCCGATATAAATGCATATTCCAAGCATAGCAAATTCAAACCCTAGAAAAGAGCTTCCTAATGAAATCACACTAGATGCTCTATTGAATGCCAACCAATAGTTGAAGGATAGCTTGTAGCATTGTATTGACATTCTTATCGCTCAAATAATCCTGGCAAGTCTCATATGTGAGCAAACCTGATGCCTCTGAGGAATTCAGATATACAGCAAAGCAATCTTTGTGGACATCACAGGTTCCTGTACTTCTTGAGAGGATTATATTAGAGAAAAAAATCAGCATTGAATCAAATACTAATACTATGAATCCAACAAAAGGATACAACAAAAAAAGATGCTCATACTGACGTCTCTCTTTCTTCAAATTCTTTAAATGCCTTTTACTTTTAGTTAACATGTCATTAATTTTCGCAACCGTTTCATCAATACAAGAATTCTGAGAGTTTTTAAGAAAATCAAGAAGTAATTTTAATTTAGCTTGAAATTTTCGTTCTTCTTTTTCCATTTGTACGTTGTCAGGTCGTCCGACATTCAGTAATTTGATAGCTTCTCTCAAGTCATGAAGTTCATCTGTAATTTTGTTAAGCTTCTTGCTATCTCCTAAATTGTTTCGATTTTGTAAATCCAAAACTTTAAGTGCAATACGATCTGTCATACCGAAATCCATATCCACCTTTACGTAATTTTCTTCACGAAGAGTAAGCCAAAATCCATGCAAAGCTTCACTAATTGTATTTAAAGTATCGAAATAAGTTTTCTTAATACTGTAACGTAATGGTAAGGTTATCGATAATAAGGCAACCAATGCAAATCCTATAACAATTGTCAATGGAAGGATTAAGCTGAAATTGTTGTAATACTCGTAGGACATTTTTTTCATGATTTTTGCTTTAAATTTTAGCACTTCCTTATTAAAATAGTACTGTTTTACCGTAACCTCTAGAGCAATAGACGTCAGTCTTTCCACCTTCTTTCCACTACTGAAGCAACAACACCGCAATCGCTCAATAGACTTCTTGCTAGTAGTTACATAGAAAAGGGGGCGGGGAAAATGGGGCTGAAAACGGGGCGAAGAAAGCTAGGGGCGGGTTTGTATCGCGGAAGTAGACCCTTTACCAATCGCTAGCTAGAAAGTGCTTGCACGGTCAGCAAGATGGGGAGTGGTTAAAGATTTCCGTGCATGCGGTATAAAATGATAGGTTGTCTGGGTTTAACACCTAAGGAGGACCTCAATTGTTATATGTTCATTAACACTCTCACTTGCTGTTCATTCTTAAGGTGTCTCTATCTTGTCATTCACCAGTTTTACTGTACTTGAAAGAATTATTGCAAACTGTAGTACAGTAGCTAACCTCTTTTCTCTGCGATAGTTGCCTCTAACCACAGTAGCTAGCTATTGCAGCACTCTGTTCAATCAAGGTCCGTGCAGCTTTGGCATATCCCTCTGACTGTCACTTTCAGGACTTGATTGATCCCCCCTACAATTAGGCTGGTCCTTTAAATTACCTTGTTGTGCGGGTGTTACAACCCCACGACATAGGTATTTGCTCTTACTTCCTGAATTTATTATTATTGTTATTGTTAATATTGTGGCAGTGTTCTCGGACAAGCCAAGCAACATCTGTGCCCCTTGAATCTGAAGCCGCAGTATTGTTTATCTGGCAGCTCTAGAGCTTAGAGTTTGACCTTTAACCTCAGAAACTCCCATACTCACTGCACTTCATTCACAGTACATGTACTTGTGGCATGCATAATAATAATAATAATAATAATTAAGGGTTCCTTAAAAGTGGGATGCATTGGGAATCCCCTTTTGAGGCGCCAAGGTAACACTGGCTGTCCATTATTAATTTGATACAAGAGAATATCACTATGCAACATTTGCATAAGGTTACAATGGCATAATCTTAGTTAAGTCCATTCAGTTTGAAAAAGGTATTTATATCGAAAATATAATCAATGGATAGCTATATGGCATGTCTCTAAATCAATTGTTGTGGTGAAATCCATCGAAACTTTATTTTATTGCAATGGTTATTAATCTACATTTGTTTTATATTCAGTGTGCATTATTTAGATTAGCCAACTGAGGAGGCAATGTTGGACTGTCAGTGACATTTACAAGGAGTGATCTTTAATTTTGCAGTGCACCAAAAATTCAGCATTTTTTTCATATGCTTTACTGACAATGGCTAGACTATGTTATTACTGATTCTGGTATCTAATTCAAACTTGTTTACATCAGCTTGATGATATTAATGAATAGTCATACAAATTTACAGGAACTAATTTTCAATTAATGTATTCATTAAGAACAATTATAACAATAAATATTAAAATTTAGAGGGGTTTATTAATGTCACCCATGAATTAACCCCTGTCTATAGCTAATGTACAAGTTTTCTTTTTGGAAAATATTTTACAACTGAAATACAAATGATGTTGCTGATTAATGCACTCACATACCCACACCCACACACGCAATGAATGGCGGATGTAATTCTGTCTCACAGTTGCACTTCTTCTTAAGGTACATGAGGTCTTGTTACTACTCTCATGTTTGATAGTTCCACTTTTTGATTGGCTCCATTTTTCCTTCTCCATATTGAGCTTTGTCCCTTTCTCTTGATAGGGAGACCCATCCACCCACGTAATTTGCTGGTGTAATTGTTTTTTCTTGTAATAATTTCTTGAATCCTACTGTTGAAACTATTTGAATCATGTCGTAGATTTTCATTGCTACTTTATTCCTGGTAATTCAATATTTTTTAGCTTAGTAGCATTAAAATTAGATATATAAATTCACAAAACGTTTCGGCTTGTAAGACAATTTTGTTTTTAAACGGTCATGTAAACCTCACAACTGAAGAAGGCTTACGAGCCGAAACGTTTTGTGAATTTATATATCTAATTTTAAATTCCTTCACATATAAAAGTCTTTGAATTGTATGAAGTTTTCTGAGCTTAACTGTTCATTATTATTCAAATATTCTTAGAGGATCAGTGTAGCTTCCACTGGCTGCAGTGAATGTATGTCTGTAGAAATTGAGCCACAAGATTTATTCAATTTAAAAATTGAGTAACAAAATCAGAGAGTTTCTGAATCTCCTTTGGATGAGAGAAATCGTACACTGAGGTATCTCGATCACAATGAGCGTGTACATAGTGTTGCTGGATTGAAGTATATTGAAAAAGGTCTTAAATCTTTTATCAATTTATTTTCATCTGAAATAGTTCACAATATATAGCAGTTTTTATTCTCTGTTGTATCCTGGTTAAGTTTAATTATATTCACTGTTAAAATAGAGTCTATCAGGCATAATTTAAAAGGCGTAATTTAAAAGTGCAAAATTTTAGCATGCAAAATGGCATGCAGTTCAAAACAGGATAACAAAATAGTTGATAATGACTAAGTAGAATAAATGTCATAGCAACACAAGATAGATAGCTATTATTACAAGAAATAGCTAGCTATTTCTAAGAATACAAAAGGTTGTAAAAAATTTTTTAATCAAGTGAACTGCATAAATTCTACATTTGTTAAGACCTTAAAAATAAAATATAACTTAAGTTTCAAAAAGAATATGTTTAGAGAGGTGAGCTAAGGGGCACTGTAAAATTTTTTAATCAAGTGAACTATATAGCTAGCAGTAGTTTATTGGTACACTATAAGCTATGCCAAATTACCAATACACTACACTTATGATATACGTATGTTATAAGCTTCACCATAAGCTATAGTTATTATTGCACCTTATAGCGCACCAATAGGTACCATATAAATAATCCATATAACAGTGTTATATAAGGCAGTTATAGAATAGCTTATATTCACCTTTTCTTACAGTGGGGAGCTGATGACTTAAAAGAATAAAATTAGCAATAATTTTAGAAAAATAAACCAACAACAAAAAAAAAGAGTCATGGGAGACAATAGTGTCGAGAACTGCAGTGATAGAGTTTTTTCCTTGTAGCTATCTTTTGCAGCAAGAAGTCTGCCTACTGGTACTTTTCCTCTTCTGCCAATAATGCTAACATCTTCAAGCTGTGAAGATTACTGTCCTAAAAGTGCCAGGCGGCGGTGGTACAAGTGCGCACGGTGCGTTGTGGAAGTAAGACAGCTCAAACTTTTGCGCGTGTAGTATTTCTGTGCACAACTCTCCAACTAACAGCCGTGTCAAAACTTTTCCTTTAGGTGATGCCATTAGTTTAAGCAGTGACTTGGCCAAGACAGTTAACCACTTGCTGACTAAGCAAGAACAAACTGCTCTATGTCAGTTTACCAGACCATTGGTAAAGGGTGTGGCTACGCGAGACTAGGATGGGGGGGCAGACTGTAAAACGAAACCCTGCTGAATAAGTCCCTCGGCACTGCAAAGTACAATCTGTTATTATGGAGAGAAAGATTATATCCGCCTTCTTACTGTTGGCCCTTTGTACTTGCGTGTACAGTAAGTTTCGTACTGTAAGGTGAGAAAAATGAGATGGTGCTCGTTGACTTTTATATGCTTAGATTCTGTATCAAGGCTAGATAAAGGATTGTGTTACTACTGAATGTTTTAGCACTTGTGACACTAATTTATAACCAAATTGGTAAAGTTCAAAATGTGAAACCTCAATCGTATGAAGCAACCTTACACTCTCCACCTTTGCAATGTTAGCAAGTTTTAGTAAGCTCACTAGTCCAGTTTTTCTCTGTTATTTCCTACAGCCCATAATGATAGAGTATACGTTATTGGCTTTTTTATCTTGCTTTTCATTCTAAAATCAAAACAACAATTATAGTATGCATAGCTAAAGTATTTTGTTCCTTGATGTTGATGATACTAGATGCCAGTTAAGTATTAAATGTAAATTTCATGAAATTTTTAGTACCTCCATGTGAAACTTTATTAACTTTGATGTTATTAACCTAAGAGACTGGATTTTTTTTTCAGACTAATAGAACGGGTTGCTATTCAGGATTAACAGTATGCATAATGTGATTGAAATAGCACTCGGCTTCGCCTCATGCTATTTCAATTGCTTTAAGAGTGCTATTGATCCCTAATAGCACAGGTTACTCATGCTATCACTAGCTAATAGTAGTCTAGCTTCATTTGTACTGTAGACACTGTATCATCCACTCACAATCTCTGTGTTCCAGGATTAGCTTCCTCTGGAATTTTGAAAAATAATTCCGTCTAATACAAGTAGAACTTCTGCACTAAAGAATAACATAGGCTCCAACTTGAAACTAGTCGAACTGTACATTTCCAAGGCTAGAGCTGCACACCTTTCACTTAGTTATGTGCTATTTCATTTCCCATGTGATTTCAATCGAACAGTGATTTTTCCCCATACAGTTTTGAATGGGCAATATACACACCATACTATTAACTGAAATATTTTGTTGATTAACCTTTTCGTTCCGGATCCCGCTTAAAGTCGAGTGAAGACCGGTTGGCTTCTCCGAATTTTTTAAAATAGTTACTTTATAGCTAGAACCTTCAGATTGCGTACACAGGTACCCAATGCATTGGAGAAGCATCTAAAATAGCTTTCAGCCAGCTGCTTCGACAGTACCTCACAGCAGTTGCGTTTATTTCTTCCTCGGCAAAAAAAAAAACATCAGTTCTCCGTCGAATTTAAAAAAAAGTTACCATCTTCACAGCAGCTTCATTTATAAATCCAGTCATCTCCAGAGCTTTGTAGATGCAGCAAAAAATTGCTTGAGCTCAGTAGCCTTCCATAACACATTGAAACAACCGCTTCTTTGCCGACCAAGACTTTGCGGTTTGACTTACTGTCTTCTCCATTTTTTATAAAATCGCCAGTTCAACTGGGGACCTCCCTATTACGTACAGTCTTAGGTAATGCTTATTACATCATAGGAAAAAAGTGAGCGTGTCGTGTGACCCCGGTAACTATGCAAAAAAAAATTTTTTTCAAAGTCATTTTTTGGAAGATGGCGTCTAGAAGTTACAATGCGGTGCAAGTTTTAGACTTGCTTGATGCTGACTCTAGCGACTCAGGATCAAGCGGAGAGAAGGGAGACGACATCTAGGGCTATAGGAGGCCCTGTATCAGGGTTGGTGGACCAGACCCCGTCAACTCTGATACTGAAAATGGGAGTCAAGAAGATGATCGAGGTAAGCTTGTCTTTCTCTTGTCTTTCTCTTGAAAAATAGCAAGCTTCTGTTGTGGAAAGGACTCATTTATAGCTATATTGAGATAGAGTAAGCTGTTTAGCTATAATATATATATATATATATATATATATTATTGAGTTTTGAGATTTGAAAGTGGCTTGTGGTTTTTTGAACAATTTCAAATTTTCAAAAAAATGTAAAAATTTTTTTACCACATATACCAGATGTGAATGCAGTCACCGACCCAATTACGCAGATGAGGGAACAGGAGCAGAGTCTTCCAGTGATGAAGGAGAGGATACCGGACCTGAGTCTTCCAATGATGAAACACGAATAGGCAGCAGGTTCCAGTGATGAAGAAGAGGAAGTGGCTCCTCCTGCTCCGAGTTCTGGACGTCCTCGCAGTCGGAGAAGGCGGGAATTGAAGAACAAGAGTCGGGTGGATGAGGTATGGGGAGAGTGGAAGAAAGATGACAACACACCCATTGATATTCCATAATCTTTTGTGTAAAGGACCACAGACTTTGATATTAGTGGTTGCTCCCCCCCCCTCCCCCTCCCTGAACATCCCAAAAGCCAGTCAATTTATATTATACATTTATTTTTATGATCTGTATTCACCAGTATCTTCTTTTTTCTAGTGTGTGTGTGTGTGTGTGTATGTGTGTGTGTGCATTTGTGGAATGAGAGAGAGCATCCGTGGACAAACAGTATGTGGCACTTCCGTATACAACCTGGGAGGGAACTCTGGATCTTTTTGGATCGTGACTACTATGCCCATGTAAGTTGAATTTCATGTGTGTGTGTGTGTGTACACCAGTCAATTTATGTATAATAAAATATACATTTATTTTTATGATCTGTATTCACCTGTAGCTTCTTTTTTCTTGTGTGTGTGTGTGTGTGTGTATGTGTGTGCGTGCATTTGTGGAAAGAGAGAGAGAGCAACCATGAACAAACAGTATGTGGCACTTCCGGATCCAACCTGAGAGAGAACGAACTCGGTGGTCTTTTTCGGTCTGTGACATCATCCATGCCGGGTAAGTTGAATTTCATTTCAACTTACTGATATTTGGGTGTCCAGCTAGGGCTGGGGGGGTTATGGTACAAGAATGTCAGTGAAAAGTAATGACGGGGGAGGGGGGGTTATGGTACAAGAATGTCAGTGAAAAGTAATGACGGGAGCGAGGCCAGCTGTTATGTTACAAATATCATTTTTTTGGTATTGTATGGAGGTTCCGGATCCTATGGGAGGGATCGTTCAGTCTGTGACACCATCCATGCCGGGTAAGTTGAATTCCACGTGTGTGCTTGTACTGCTTTTCATTTTCAAATTACACTTTCTCAATACAACGATTGTTTCTCTCATGGACAGTGTGGAGTATACATACCAGGGGTTCATACAGTGGGAGGCTAGCCCTGGGATCCCCACCTAGAATTTTGGGAGTTGATTAGAAATAACATTTTGGAAGCATTTATTTTTAGTCTGATATTGTATCCCATTATGTTCCTATCATTACTGAGCCGTTTAGTGCATAGGATCGAACACTGATCATCAGTGTGAAGTATAGACTCTTATGCAAAGATGTGCATCAAAGTAGTGTAGGTTCCAAAAAATGAGTGTGGCGAAGTACACTCGGAGCCCCCCCCTCCCCCCCCAAACAAAAATCCTGTATGAAACCGCATACAATACATCATAAAGTTGCAATTATATAGGAGCATGAATAATTTGTTGTTTGTATTACAAATATCTTTGTTGTCTGTGTTTTTGTGTATATGAAATTGTTTTGTAGTGGAGCTCGACGTCCGATGGCATATGTTCCTTGTGGACACTCATAGATGTCTCCTACATGATCACAATCAGCACCACACACAACAAACAACATATTTTATTGTTGAACTAATATAATATTGGTATAAAATGCATCAAACAATATTATTTCTATTTTATTTTATTTTTTTATTGATGGGAAAAGTGGATTTTTTGGGGGAAAATTTTTTTTTTGGAAGTATTTAGATGGCCTAAATATAATTCAATTTTCTAAATGAGGGGAATCCCAAATTCTTGGTCTATTTAGTGATATATGGTTGCTATGGGGTTTTCCCAGCCAGCATAGAGTTTTAAAAAAAACAAAAAAAAACGGTAATACTCTATTCCGCGGTCGACGATTCGATTTTTCCGCGCGCGTCCAAACAATTCAGGAACGAGAGGATTAAGTTCTTTACATGCAATTAGCTATAGCAAACTTTTTTCCTAAAACACATTCCAGTAAGAATAACAATGTGTATAGTATTTGTACTCATGTTATACAGTTGTTGTTGTTGTTTGTTTGTTAGTTTTTTTACAGCTTTAAACTTATGTTTGGCAGATCTTAGATGTCTTTGTGAGGCCCCTTTTAATCTAGCTCCTGAGTGCTTTCGTCCAGAATGCAGTGGTAACAACATTGTATGTGCCACAAACAGGCAGTTTCTTGAACAAATTCAACAGGTGGTATTTATATCCTACTGCTTGCATAGTAGTGTTAACAGCAATGTGACAGTGCTCTGCTCTAGGTCAACCATACGATGCTGCTCTACTGATTTGTGCAACAGAGATTTTCATAACAATGATTCAGCATTTGATATGCCAAGTACTCCTGCAACAAGCCCAGTACTCAACTCTACAACTTCCGTGGCATTCACAGTGGACACTACGGAACAGACAACAGTCTCAGGTGAGCTCCACTGACTGCCTAATAAAATTATTTTTGCAATAGCTTGTGTATAACATTTTCTACCTCCATCTGTTCCAAATTGGTTATTCCAAGCATTTTATTGATATACATGTGCTTTATTTATTTATTTTTTAATTGTTACTTATTTATTTATTCTTTACTGAGTGTGGTTAGCTGATGAGTGTAGTATGAATCCTTATAGTAATCTCATGGGCACTCAAGTGAAGTTAATAGTAGTAGTGCTGTGCTGAGTATTTCATGAGATTACACCATAAATTTCTCTGATCTATACATTGATTGAGGCTAACACAACCCCTCCTTAGTCTGAAGGGTATCATTACCTTAATTGGGAGAGCTGAATGAAAGAATATAATGCTGTATTTGTCTGCTAAAATTAATTGTCAACTGCTACATACTGCTTTTCATGAACTAAGCTAAAATACATTATTTAATAATACTGTAGTTTTATGTAACCTAACTAGGCAGGCTCTCTCGCCATTTGTGCTCGAGCACACCACTAGTAAATATATATTATAAATCTGTAATAGTATTATTCACAATGAATTCATTGTATAGTATCCATTATAATATAGTATGTAGCTCAATTTTTTTTAATGTTAAACGAAGACTTAAGGAATGTTAACAGCCCTTCTTATACTAGCCGCCTAAAATGTTGGATGGTTTACAATATCCTTCAGCAAGTGGCTTGCCATCTGGACTTGATTGGATCCTTACAACTCACACATACCACGAATTTACAACTTTAGCTAGCCTTGCAAATTTACTTGGGTTTGTCTGGCATCCTTATCTGCATATATGGGTGTTTTGCCCACTTACCTTACAACTTTGCTGTTTTGAGGTTACTAGCTCAATTAAGCCTCGTGAGCCTCCTTAAGTTGTCAGATCTTACATAATCTTCCTAGAATTTACTAAATCCTGCAAGAGCCTGCTAAGATATGGCGAACTCATCAAATATTGTTAACTTTTGCTAAAATCTAAAAGGATCAGGAAAATACAAGGGGGGCAGATTTACTTTGTTAGGATGCAGGATTAGCTCAATGAATGAGCTTAAGAATAGAGATAGATATTTTTTAATATTGTGTCTTTGCCTGGTGGAAATACATGCAATGAATGCACATAATAAGTTTGGTTCATCTCAGAGTGTGGAAAATGTTGTACACTAAGACATCTGTCTGAAAGTATGAAAAGCATTTGAAGTTACTCAAACAATATAGTACCAATTAAATGTTTACAATTCCTCCATTTATGTATTTCAGGAACCACAAACTCAAACACCGCAAAATACTAGTACTTGTGGCTAATGTTTTTGGTATGCAGTCAACATCTATATAATAATATGCTTGTGTGTCAGTAATGACGACGACCGATGGTGTGTATTCATGAAAACGAACAAGTTTGGTAAAGCATAGTTATACCTTAAATAGTACATTCAGTTGAAAGTGATTAATTGTAACTAAAATGCACGTGGAAGAGACAAGGGAAGGTAGTGTAGGTTTGGAAGATAAGGCATAGGTACCAACTTTTATGGGTAATGCCCCCTAGTGTCACGTTATAATCATGTGAGTAAATAATTTCTTGCAACCAGTGGTGTAGTTTGCTTTATGCTCAGGGGATAACAGAGTTGAAAGAAGTGAAGTTTCTCCTTGAAAATGTATACTGGTGAGTGTTTCTGGCTAGTTTAGTTTCTTCTTATGAAGACAGCGTTTCCATGTACTACTCAAAGTGGGGAATCTACAATATAAGGAGTGTGGTCATTCTATACAAGGAATAATAGTGTGGCCATTCAATATAAGGAATAATAGCTAGTGTGACATTTATCTCATTAACTATGGGACAGAAGCAAACATTACATATGGAAAATTTCATTGTGGAAGCTTCTAAACCAAAATTTAAAATGGGAGAGAGACTGACTGAACATAACTTTCCATTTTACTTTACTTGCAATAGATATAGAATTAATACTTGTACAAACTTTAAAGATAGCTATACAAGCTACCACAATAGATAGAATTTCACAACACAAATGCTGAGGGCTTCAAAAATTTCATTACCTCAATTTCCTAATTTTTTTTAGCTACATATGTATATATAATTATATTTATTGCAGCTTTGATATTTTTACTTGAATATTTCCGCATCACGCGAGCGTTCTGTATTCTCCCATATTGTACGGTTTATATTGTACGCTCCTTGTAGCGCGCGCGTAGCGAGTAAAATCAATGAAAATTGTATTGTAACCGGTTGAGAAAAATTTCAAAGAAGCAATAAATCACTTTTATTAGGTACTGAACAGAGCCTGATAACTGTTGCCACATAGAAAATGCATTAAAGTAAACAGGATGTAGCTTAGGGCAATATTTTTCCATATCACCTGTGTTCATAGTTATTACGTTGGGTTATTACGTCCCCCTAGGTAAATTTCTTGTTACCAAGGTATTCGCGCATGAGCAGTACCTAATAAATTTGTTATCCATTGGATACCCGAGAATATCACTCGTCTGATTGGCGGTATTTACGCTCGTGCCTGCGGCACTCGCGTAAATACTAAGCCAACAGACTCGTGATATTCTCCTGTATCAAATGAATAATATATATATCACACTCGTCGTACAATATGGGAATGATATTTTACTCTCACGCCACATTTTCACTCGCCTTTGGCTCGTGAAAATATTTTGCGTGCTCGTAAAATATTTTCCCATATTGTACTCTGACTCGTGCTATAAGTATTATATATTATGTGTATATATAACATATACCTAATTTACAATTGTTCACCCCTAGCACTATATTATCACAAGTCTGTAGGCTTAGTATTTACGTGTCTGTTGACCTAGTATTTACATTAGTGCATACTATAAGTCAACCGACTTGTGATATTCTCCTGTATAAATGAATAATAAATATATATAATATATTATATATATATATATATCCCATGCTAGATATCTTCACAATTTTTATTTTAGGTACTTGTGACCTGTGAGATAACTCAAGTTATACAATGTGTTGCATAAGAATGCTGTGTAGCAACCAGCCTGGCTTATCAGTTTTCAGTGCTTTTGCAGCTACCTTCCTCTAGTGAAGGCACCCAACCTGGTTAGAGCAGCTTCATAAATATTAGCTTGGGGGCAGTCCCTAGAGAGTTTTACAGCTTTATACCACCACAAACTACTGGTGTGAAGATATAAGAGGAGCGCCAGCTAGGATGCAAATGGGTTCTTTTATTGACAAATTGCATGTGTCACAAAACCAAAAATTAATATCTGGTAAAGGGTGAACATCAGATAAATATGTTTGTGTACTGAGTTGGTAAGGGATTGCTCAATATCAAGCATAGAATAAACCACTTAGTACACTGTCAGAGTGATATGGCTACTCAGGCTTTATCATGGAAATAAATTAGCCTAGTGTTCGGTGTTGTTTTGGTTTAGAGATTCCAGTTAGTTTTTCCCCCCAAATTCTCCCTGTTTTTAGCTTTTCTTCAATATCATGTAGAAGATTTAGTTATACTGTCAATTGACTTAGTTTGGTTAATTTATGTTGTCTCTTAAATTCTTCAATATAGCTACAGGTAGTTTTCCCATATTAAAAAACGCATATTTTATTTAAAATATTGGGTATTAAAATTAAAGTATGATATATTTTATATAGTTTAGAGAATAATTACTTGTGGCAATTTATATCTTCATTTTAATAAAGACATAATTCAAAGTGAATTGTTTACAATGAAAATTGCTTAGTTTTAGTTTGGTCATCCACTCTATTAGTTTTAGTAATAATTATCAAATATACTGTCTTCTAAAATGGTTTTAGTTTTTTCATGTTCTCTACAGCTTAGTTTTAGTTATTCTTACCAAAAGTAAAATACCCCAAAACTAAGGGGTTTCGGTTTTAGTTTTAGTTAACTAAAACAACCCTACTTATAGTGTTCTTGAAAGATTTTGCCATATCACACTCTGACTCACGTAATTAGGCGTAGACAAGTACTCCGGAAAGGGGGGGAGCTTAAAGTAGGTCACACATGCAACCCCACGCATTTAATTTAAAAAATTATTTATAATATTTGCAATTACGTCTCTATACTGAACTCTATTTGTACACTAAGATCACTCTAACTTTGGGAGGCTATCCTTAAATGTACTATTATAGCATGTCCAGGTTGTGTTGGTGCAGTAAAAACCGTTAATAACTTTTGAACGGAAGTTGCTATGCTTCTGGGGTTTGTGCCATTTGAAAGCTCGTGTTGAAATGGTCCTGGAACATACACTCACAAAAAATTGTGGTCAATGCTCATAATATTAAACACGTTTAGCTAATGCAGAAACCAAGATGATTTTTCTACCATTGCATCAAAGATTCAGTTTCAAGCCATGTACTTCACTGTTATGTTCATAAACTAAACATGTGTTTCTCTTTTTACCCTATATGTAATGGTCCTTTCGCTTTTCACTTAGGTGCAATTTGATAGCTTATTGTGGCTACATTTGTTGGGCTTGTTTGTTTTGTTGTTTGTTCTATAAGTTTTTGCATTACTTTTGTTCTGTGTTGTTCTCTCCTGTTCTCTATCTTCCTGCAGTCATTTTAGCTCTTTCTATTCAGTTCTTAATTTTATTAATTTAATCAAAATAACACTAATTTAAGCTAATTTTAACTGTAGGTCATGTGTCTTCCTTCAGTGATCTCAACAGTACTATCGCTACAATATACACTATGGTATAGTTTTATAATTAAGTTATAGTATTAATTATAACTATTTTTCTTTATAGTCTAGTAGTGACAACAAACAATTCCAATATTCAGTGTTGTATTCTAATACTGCTTTGATAATTTATGGAGTCTCTTTCTTATTGATTGTGGTAATGTGCTCATGCATTTTTATCACTGGATTCTTCTGTGGAGTCAAATACGTTACTCACAAACAGTTAAATAGAGAAGAATCTAATATGAGGACCAAGAAGAAAGTTGGTCCAATTTATGAAGATATGGAACTAGCAGAAACAGACACTGGAGTTGTAATGGAGCCTATAATAGGTTATGAGGATGTGAAGCTGCAATAGCATTATAATGTAACACATTTAACTGCCACAGACTCCTAACATTTTAAATTGTTTTATTAGAATAATGGAAACGTTAAAAAAATTTTGTTTTGTTTTATTCAAACTTAATAATTATTTTACACAAATATCAATGTGAAACTAGTGAAGTAATTAATACACAACATTGGCAATCTATAGCATGAATTCCTTACACAATAAATTTAACAAAAATATACTTAAAAGGATGTTTATTGTGCTTTTAGTTGTTGTTGTTTTTTGTAAATATAGGATGCATCAACATAGCTATTGCCTAAGAAACATGAGTGCATTATCAATGATGCTTACTTAAATAGCTAACTTTTTTTGTATTTTAGAAGGCAATTCAATTTGTGAAGGGGAACAAGAGAATAAGAGTAATAATTAGGATATGGCAGTGCAGACAGCTGAGAAATTAGAATGGGAAAGACAAATGTAGCTCTTTTGTGTACAAAGTCTATGTATAGTGCCTAAACAGCACTACACTTTGTCTGTTTAAGTACACTTTCCACTATGTCATTCTGACCATGCCTCATAAAGTAATACGTAACTTTTCTCCTCTTGTGATATCATTCTCACTGAGTATCAGCTATGTGGGGGGAGTTTACAGCAACCAAAGAAAGTCACTGTCACACCACACCAGGATGAAAAAAATAAACTTCCTATGTCTCTAACTGTAAGATAGGTCACCTTTATCCTACATTTCCTTTGAGGAATCTCCAAACTGATTTTGGAGCTATCTGTAGAAGGAAAAGTTCAATAAAAATTGAACTATCCAACAGTTAGAGACATAGGAAGTTTATCTTTCATCCAGTATTAAAAACATTATAAGTGATAGCCTACAAGCTTGATATAGTTAGCTACTTACCACTTTCATCTCTGACCACTTTTGATAAAAACAAAACCTATATACATGAAGCACCAGGAGGTGCGAACCCTCAGCGTATGTCCACAGAGATCAGCAGTAGAAGCGAACGTCTGTTAAAAATTATTTCAAACCTTTAGCATTTAGACACAGACAGTTACTACTTACGGCGATACAAAGAAAGAAGCAAACAACAGAGCGAAGGGAACGCCTCTAGGTTAAAATAGATCAGCTCCGCGGTATATAACTCGACTCTAGAGCCCCCTTACACGCGTGAAGCGCGACAATTGCAACTGCAGTAGTACTACAAGCCAACCGGCCATTCTCTAGCTGCAATTTTCAGCTCATGTGATTATAACGTGCGGTAAAGGGTCGTTACTGGTAGCGCACTACGACGAACGGCTACAATCGACTAGCTTTTTCTTGAAAACTAAGTCGAAACAAAACATTCTAGCATATTAAAGGGACTTACTTTGCAAATTTCTCTATCTCTACATCGTTTCAGAGCCTAGAAGGCCGTCGTCTTCGAGATCCTTTGTTGAATGAATGAATGAAACACAGACAGGATGACTACTGTAACCCTCCGGGCGCATGCGCGCTGAGGGTTAAATATAGTATCTATTGCCTTAGTCTCTTCATCATACCAGGACTTAAGTTACCATGGTTACAGTGCTCTAGCTACAATATGTGGTACTTTCCTATTTAGTTTTCCACTACAGTTCAGAATTCAAACTGAAGAAAGGAGTCAGAAGTTTATAAAGATAGACATAACCCCATAGCACATCAAACAATAACACACAATGAGTATACAGTATAGCACATTCACTCCCCACCTCCTTCCACACACACACACATACACACACACACACACTGAATATGTATTGGCTGATCACTGCAACGAATACTAGTGTGCTTTAGCTACTGTAATTGTGGATCTGTAGCCAGTCTGTACGACGATGAATATGTATTATTCACTGACGCTGGAGAATATTGAGAGTGTGTTAGCTCCACAGGCACAAGTGTAGCTAAGTCGTGTACCACTACTGTGGTATAACACACCAAATGCCATAAGAAACACTACTTATTAGAACAGTCCTGAGAATGGAACACGCAAAACATACTTTCATGTATTCAATACCAAATTAGCAAAACTGTTGATCACTTTTCATTTGTAACTTAACCACTTCCACACACTAGTTCTGGTTCATCACTTTCCTCAGTTAGTAGTTCTATGGTGATTTCTCAAATGAGCACTGTTAAACCACAAAAACATGCCCTTGGAGCCCCCCTATCCCGAAGCATCTTCCAGCCTACCCTTAACGTGAAAGTTAACTGCTAGTAAGGAACCTAACTCTGGTGGCAACTTACCTGAACGTCTCAGTCCCACCACACCAACATAATAGCCAAGACAAAATACTGCCCTAAGCAAATTGATGTTTATTAATATGCATTATAACAGTAAAACTCAAAATTATGACAAAGCTGTCAAATATTAATATATCAAATAATTTCAGCATGGGCTTAGTTAGAATATACAGTACCTAGCACTATATATGTCTTGAAACTAAACTGAAAAATCCAGGAGTTACAAGCAAGCTTGTGATTATATTTCCATTCTTTTACTCAACTAGTCATTGCAAAAATTATGACAGATCTCAGGATTGAGGACCAAGCTCATGCTATGCTGATCACATCTATGGGGCTTTCTCAAAGGATGTAGTAGCTATATAGCAAACAATCCTGGCTAGTGGCAGTACAAGTGAAAGTAATTAATTATGGACCCATTGATGTATTTCTAAACACACCAGTATTCTCCACACTGGGGACAGACTTTGATTGCTGCTATTATTATGATGTCATGACAGTTGCCATGGTATTAGACTTATCTACAAGCATAATATGTCAACATAGTGAAGATAGTAACTGATCTGATACCAGAATTGTTCTTGGCTAATGTGGTCCACAAATATTAAATAAGTGGTAGTGATACTGGATTATTTCTCATCATTCATAAATACCCATCATAAAACTGATGAAGCCAATAATACCCAAAATTCAATTAACATACTTGAAGTTGAATAAGACGCCCCTCTCATTTCAGAGCAAATGTTTGAATGTGAACAGTTTTGAGATCTCAACTCCTCTATTCTTTACTTTACCCCAATCTCAATATTCAATACAACCTTACATATGTGTGTTAAGCTGTACAAGAAGAACTATTTTAAGTCAGAAATTAACTGTGTTCATTTATGCATCATAACTTGCAGTTTGGGACTTATTAGGAAACTAGCACATAAACATTGGGAGACAATGGTAGCATTGCTTTTGATGAATTATTGTAATCTTAGAGTTACATCAATGCCATGTTTGCATAAAAATAATGTGATAAATTGGTGCTAACATTGATATATAGGCTATAGGAACATATATATATAATTTTAGGCTACATAGCATTCATGTAGTTAGTTGCAAGCAGAATGGCAGTATTGAAATTAATGTTCTTGTTTGCAATATTTTTGAGAGTTACTCCATCAGGTAATACCTCCAGCAGAAGTTCATTCCATGTATAACCTGGTATAATTCTTTCAAAGATTTTTTGTATAGAGTTCAAGGAAATAAAATACTGTGTGCTACTGAACATGTCACATTGGATTGCCACACCAATGGACGAAACATTAACTGGGATGTTGGAGATGATAACAGAGTTTGGAGATCCTGGCATTATTTCAGCTATCATAATCCTCCTGGGTTAAATATATCTCAAGATGCCTCGATAGGAATGGTATATTATAAGCTTTTATTAGCTAACAATTCTAGGATGAGATCTTCACTGACTCTAACAGCCTCAAGCTACAAAGGCTTAATCGTTGTGCGTTGCAATTCTAAAGAAATACAGTTATGGTTGAGTAAGTTCTATCAATTCTATTATAATGTACAATAATGTAAGTTATGAGTTATTTTATTATGTTTGGGAGAATGAAAGATTATCAAATATAAAACCAATCGAGATGATGATATTCTAAACATACAGATATAGCATTACTACCAGCTGATGTTACTCTTTATCCTTTGGATTACCTTGGAGACCAACATGTTCTTATACTGTCTTCTAACTCTACTCCCAAGTTTACAGTGGAGACTTCTCCTTCTTCCCATATCTCAGCAACAAATAATATATTTGTGATAAGTCTTCTAGCTGATGTTATTTATAATGTCAGTTTACACTTGTGTGACAGAGAAAGGATTTTCAGAATAGGTAATAATCATCATCATTGATTCTAAACTAAGAAAATAACCATTCTCTGAATAATACAGGCATGTGTCCTCTTCTTCGATCTACTACCTTGTTCCAAGTGGTACAATACAAGGTTAATTCTAGTGGTCTCCATTCTTGGATCAAATGCTATAGGAATGAGGAAGTGGTAGAGATGAAGTGTAGAGATAATGGAGAGTGGGAGTCCACAGAAGAGTGTGATTCAGTGCAAAGTAAGAAGCTAGGCCTGTGGTGCCAGCATATAGAAACAAACAACACACTGATATATCTGGGTATGATGAGAATGTTGAATGGTTGGTCCCATCTACCCCTCCTTCCACTCCACTCCCCTCCCCCTCTCTCCCCCCATGTCAGTTTGATCACAGCTCCTTGTGATTTCATCTAAAATTTGCTGAAAGTTTTTGATACCATTTCTCTTTCTAATTAGGTGAGTATTATTAGTTATGTGTAATTGCCTCCTGCAATTGTTTGCTCATGTAAAATTCACATGCTCTCATTTTAAATTCAAATTCAGTGTATTTAGCTACCACTTTTTAATAGATAAATCAAGACAAAGTACGACTGCACTCTATATTTCAACAGTAATGTGCTGCATTGTATTGTGCAGTTGTGCATTCATCGTGGGCCTGTATTGTGGATGGAGAAGAAAAAGATACAAGATAAAAAATGATGCCAATGAAGCTGAAGCCAAAATAGAGACAGTGGAAGACGCAAAAATGATACAAAACATGTCTTATGAAAGAGTGCATGTGTAATGCTGTCTATTGTACATGAATCATGAGTTATGTTGGAGGGTGAAGAGAGTGTAGCAGGAGTGGAAGGGAACATGCAAATGTGAGAAGTAATGTGGATTATTTTTTAAATAAACAAATATTTTATTGAACTGATTGTGGTAATTGCAAATGTAACAACATCACTTCTATCATTTTGGTACAATCAGCAAGATATAATGTGTGAAAAGAATACATGAACAGCTGGTGACTAAAGAGTATGGGAGGGATCACTATATTATTAGGCTCAATTAGCTACTTATAGTTGTTGTTTCAGTTTTTTTTGTTGTTCTTGAAGCATTCTCAAGAGGAAAGCAAAAAAAAAAATTTTTTTTAACATGATTCGTTTTTGGGCATCATGTGAGAGTGAAGTAGTAGTGAGTACTCCACCTCTTTTTATAGCTGCACTCTCCATGCCACCCTATGTATTCGTTCAGCATCTGCGGTTGTTATAGCGGCCAATTCCACCGCGGTGTAGTGGTTTTTTCTTGAGGAGCAGTTGAGAAGACTGCTATGAATTATAGTGACGCCAAATATGGCAAATACCTTATTCTAAAGGGAGTCGTTTAGAAATGGAACTCTTAGTGTACTCGCGTTGTGCTATTGTCCTGGGTTTGTTCTCCATTGTTAATTCACAAGGAATCATTAAGGTCGATCCACACCACGGAAATGACGAGTCTTGCTCGCGCGGCAACAATCCTCAGTACCCCTGCAAAAGTCTGGATCACGCTTTTTCATTAAACGACAACTTTACGTCTTATATTCTAAGCAATGATACGGTGCATCATCTCTACAAAGATTCTGTGTTCTCAAATTTAAGGAATTTTGCTATCAGAGGATCTAATTCGACAGTTTTATGCGGCCCAGACGTTGGTCTTTCATTTACTATGGTAACGAACTTGGTCTTTGACGGTGTTACGTTTTTGTACTGTTCTGCAGTTAGGAACAGCACCAGCAAATTTTACAACAGTACCAATTTATATCAGTTTTACCTGTATCCATTTAAGGTGGGCATTTATTTTTACTTATGTGATACGGTTTTTATTTCAGATGTCATAGTTTCTTCCAGTCCAGAAGCTACAGGAATGGTTATGTATGATACTGAAGGAGCAATAGACATTAGAACATCTGTTTTTTCTAACAACTCAGTAGGTAATTCAGAAGTAGGAGGGGGTGGGCTCTACATAGAATTTTCTTACTGTAAACCTGGAGACATTCAATGTACTGATAATACTCCTTACCTAAACATTACAGAGGCAACTTATAACATATCAAACTGTACTTTTTCCAACAACTTGGCTAATAATCATGATGGGTTTTCTAATGCTACTTACATCGTACCATTTGAATCAAACCATCAAGCATTTGGTCGAGGTGGTGGACTGTCCATTTTTGTAAAGGGCCTCTCATCAAAGAATCGATTTTTGGTAACTAATAGTCTTTTTGAAAATAATACAGCACAATGGGGTGGAGGTGGCTTTGTTGAATTCCATGATGAAGCAGATCATAATCATGTTGTATTCGAAGATTGTAAGTTTATTGAAAACAAATGCAACTACACATTGACCCAAGGAACTGGTGGAGGAGGAATGAGAATTGGTCATTATGTGTATGGATTTGGCGAAAATTTGGGGACACGTCACGGAAACAAAGTCGAGTTACGAGGCTGTAATTTTATTCGTAATTCTGCAATGTATGGTGGTGGGTTATCTGTATCTCCAACTCTGCAAAACACTGGCAAAAAAAACTTTGTACCAGCTGTGGTTAATTTGAAGGATGTCTTGTTTGAAGAAAATGTGGGGAAGATTGGGGCTGCAGTTCATTTAGAGAAATTTGCTCTTTTAACGGAGGGACTGATGATCAATGTGACAATGCAGGACTGCATATTTACTTTGAATACTGTAGCATATGCTGAATTTCTTGAGTCGCATAGTTATCCTCACCCTGTAGGAGTGGGAATAATTTACATCAATGAAGTCCCCACATCTTTTAAGGGAAGAAATGAATTTATCAATAATGACGGTACTGCATTGGCTGTTGTAGGTACTTACGTTAACTTATCAGACAGCAACAACCATTTTGCTTTCAACAAGGGCTACAGGGGTGGAGCAATATCTCTTCTGGGGTCTGCTTATTTTATCATCAACAAAATTACTGAAGTAACATTTGAGTCAAACTCAGCACACGACTTGGGAGGTGCTATATATAACAGATATGTGGAAATGGATAATTTAAAGACGCGCACAAACTGCTTTGTGCGACACACTGATCCTTTTATAGGTCCTAATAGCTGGAATGCTACCTTCAGGTTTATCAACAACTCTGATCAAACTGGAAACCACACTAACTCCATTCACACTTCATCAATACTGCCATGCTTTTGGGCAGGTGGGGATGGTTACAGTGTATCAAAGGATGTCATCTTTTGCTGGAAAAATTGGATCCATTGTGAGGATAATGTTTGTGAAAATGATAATTTTAATTGTAGTGATTTTATATCATCTGATCCTGGAAGTGTATCAAATTCGTCAGTAATAGAAGCTATTCCGGGATGGAGTTTTCCGCTAAACTTGGACATTAGAGATGACTACCAAGCAGATGTCAAACAGACTGTTGTCTTCAGAGCCACTCAAATTAACGGAAGCGATTCAGCTGATTCATATTTTCTGGGCAATCAAGGAACCATTAGAGGCTCAGGACAATCAGACAGTAATCTTATCTTGGAAATAGTAGGTGATCGCGTATGGGAAGTGGATTTGATGGTTAAGCTACTGCCATGCCCTCCTGGATTTTTTCTCTCTATTGATAAATGTGTGTGCAAGGACAGTCAAAGTTTTGGTGGGAAAGTACACTGCAATATTGATTCACGACTGGCAAGATTAAAAGAACAGCATTGGATGGGAATGCTTAATGGTAATCTTCTGGTAGGTTTTTGCCCGCTGGGGTATTGCCAAACTTCAAATACTTCATACAACAATCTTCCTCATACTCAGCAAAATGATGGACTAACTGCCACAGTGTGTAGCGACAACCGCAGGGGTGTGTTATGTGGTGAATGCAAAAACGGATCGGGACCAGTCATAAACTCAAACACGTTTGATTGTATCAACTGTACCAATGATGACATCGTTCCAAACATATTTAAGTATGTGGCATTAGTTTATGTTCCACTGACGCTGTTTTTCATTGGCTTGATTGTGTTTGACATTCGCCTTACAACGGGTCCAGTGAATGGATTTATTGTGTTTTGTCAAGTCATCACCTCTACGTTTGACCTACAAGCTAATGGAGCTATTCCACTTCACATTAAGGTTCATAGAGTTCAGACTCTGAGAAGAATCTACATGTTAGTGTACGGTGTTTTTAATTTAGAGTTCTTTGAGAACTTGGTCGCAAAACTTTGTATTAGTCCAAACTTTAATACTCTTACCGTACTTTCTCTAGATTATGGAGTCGCTATATTTCCTTTGGTCATTACATTGCTTATTTTGGTTTGTATACGTTTGAATACCATACTGTGCTCGTGGTGCAGTTGTAAAAAAGTGTCGAGGTTATTACGCAAGTTATGCATATGGAGAACGAGGCCACTATCTGAATCATTTCTTCCTGCATTTGCAGCTTTCATCCTTCTCTCATACACCAAGTTTACACTCACATCCTCATATATCTTGGAAAGACAGGAACTGGTGGATGAAGAAGGATCTGGTCAGTCATATCAAGTTTATTATGCTGGACAATACGAAGCTTCCAATCAAACGTATCAATATGCCTATTTTGCTCCATCTGTTGGTATATTTGTGTTGGTATGCCTCACTCCCATTATTCTCTTAGTGTACCCACTTAAACTGATAGAATGGTGCATATTTAAATTTCATTGCCTTCGAATTCTCTATCCAGTGGACAAAGTTCATTTCTTTTTGGACACTTTCCAAGGATGCTACAAGAACAACATGCGTTATTTCGCTGGACTCTACTTCCTGTTTCGTCTGACCATAAATAGTGCTTACATCGCGACGTATTCTTGGCCAACACAATTTATTATTCAGCAGTTAGCATGTGTTGTGATGATAGCTCTTATATCTCTATGTCAGCCGTACAATCAAGAGAACAAAATCTTCAATTATGTGGACACTTTGATATTCACCAATCTACTAGTTTTGAATTCCTTGACATTCTATTTGTATACAACCTCTAGCTTAGGCAGTGAGAATGGAAGTACTGTGCTGGTGTTTGCTATACAGTACATTTTAATCTTTTTGCCTTTGTTGTACATGCTTTCTTACTTGTCTTGGTACTTTCTACAAAGATGTCGATGCATGAGAAAGAAGTTAAAGAAGATAAGGCAAATATTGGATGAGAAGTTCAGAGGCGTACCCATTCAGAATGTAGGAAATACTACTGCTACTGAAAGGGCCACTTTGCTGGATAAGGACGACGAGTTATTCGAAAGGGCAGAAGTCACCAACCAATACAGGCAGCCTGGATCAAAGGAAATATCCGTCCAAGAAATCAGCATTAATGCAACGAATAATTTAAGGAATAGCAGTAGCACACGAACCTCTGAAATGTCTGGAATGTCTTTAGCAAAGTCTACTGGTCATTATGGTGGTACTGGAACTAGTGTAAGTGTCAAATCTACCACGAACTAAACATGATTAGTTTTAACTAAAATGTTGCTTAATAGTGTTGTTATCTTTCTTTCTATGATTATATATAGTATATATAGTTACTCATGTCAGAATATATCGTTTAAATGTCAAATCTACCACTTATTGTTCTGTGATCTTATACCAGTGTATATGGCGCAACCTAGCTACCTTAACTACAGAACGACGGCGTTAAGGTAAGTAGTCGTCAAATGTCAAGCAGCAATTTCAGGTAAAAGGACGCCGTAACGACTGATGTGGTGGCGCGGTCAAATTGGAAGGTTGTAAACAGAAGTAAAAATTGGATAGCTAACTCGGCAGAAGGGGATTAGAAAAATGGATTGGACGGCAGTGTTACAGGCAAAGCTCCAAGATGTGGAGAAGGAAGAGACATTGCTAGAGGACCTGTACGCTTTCTTCTGTGATCAGCTCGTCCCCCTATCAGCAGAAGAAGGTAACAATAATCTGTCTGAATTACCACAAAGACTTGTAGAAAGCATTGCTGATAGTAAATATTGTTCTATGTTTGCATGGAGTTAGAGCATTACAATAGGATTTCAATTGTTATTTTATTAGGCAAAATTTGTATGTAGTCTTTCAGTCACTTTCTTAATTCCACCCCTTTTCCAGCTCCACCTGAACTGCAGGATCAGAATTCATTGTTGAAAGTTGTCATGGTAATCAGAGCAGTGATGAGGATGAAAGGATTCGAAGTACAAGCGGCTGAGGAAGAAGTAAGGGAACTGCAGGACCAATATGACGCGCTCATTGCCCGAGTAGGAGGTGGAGGAGGCGTGGCTGAGAAGGACCTTGTCGAGCAATTGGTACGTCTGGAAAAAGAAGTGAGATTGAAAGAAGACGTGATAGAGAGGCTGCGAGATGACCAAGCATCTCATTCCATATCGCCTTCTAAAATGATGGAGCTTCGTCATCTGAGAGATGAATTGGAGGATGTCAAGTTGGAGAGAGAAGACCTGAAGAGATCGCTGGCTCATGAGCAGGAAGAAAACAAGAGTCTTCTGGAGAAAGCAACAGCAGAGAGACTGCGCTATCGCCATTTGGAGAGGGAGCTTGAAACGGTGAGACATAACCTGGAGGAGAATGCCAAGACCTTGGAATGGCATAGGGGACAGGAACGCGGCAAAGGCAAAGAGGCGGATTTTAGGGAGAGGCTCAGGAAGAAGACAGCAGAGATGGAGAGCCTGGAGAACATGGTGCAGGTGAGGGCTGGGGACAGTTCAGGGGAACTTGAGTGTGTTGTAGGACAATGGTTGAATAATAATAATAGTCCATACGCCTGAAATCTAGAGTGGGAGTACGAATCACTTCTAACCCACCACAGACTCAATGAATTGTGGGGCCCTTTCCTTGTTGACTGAACTGACAACTCCAGCTAGACTGGAGGAGACATATTATTTTAAACTATTTTTACTTCACATGTTTTTCTTTCTGTACATTTTAATTTTCACTGACTCTCTTGGTTGCTAGGAGTTGCTGCGCAAGCGTGAAGAGTTGGAAGAAGGAGTGAGACAAGTGATGGAGGAGCTAGTAGAGGAGAGGGAACTCAAACTGGCCGCCATGAATGAGAAAGAGGCGATGGAGGTAAGTGGTACAGTGTAGCTGCTTACAGTATGCTTCGTTGTCATCATCATCATCATCATTATTATTATTATTATTATTATTATTATTATTATTATTATTAAAATTATATACAGTGTTATTATTATGGTGATCATCATTATCAGAGTATAAATAAAGTGATTTTTCTACTGTTGGTCTCTTGACCTGTGTGACCTATGTTGTTGTCATGGTTACACTGTATAGAAAGCACTAGTCCAGTCTGACGCCCACTGTGATGAGCTCGAGTCTCATAACAATGTGCTGACTCAGCAGAATCAAGAATTGCAGTTGCTCCTTGGCAAAAAGGAAGCAGAAAATGAAGAAGCATATAGCATTTTGTCTCAGAAGGCACCAGAGTGGGAGGTAAGGTTGTGTATGGGCTGGGCATACACATATGTGAGCAGCACATGTGTGAACATGTACATGTGAACATGCTTGAATGTATATACATGTGTGCATTAACTTGTGTACGTATGTTTAATCCAATGTAATACATACAAATGAGATAATGAATGTCATTTAATCAAATAAATTTTTGGCAAAATTGTAAGGTGAAAATATGGTATGACGTCCATCTCTCAGTGTTTCACTAATCAATGTGCTTCTCTACCTTCCTGCATACTTCACCCAACCTTCACCTTCATATAATCCAGTGCTCCATTTCAACAGCACTGAGTACTACCAGATCCATTCTTTGTCTGTCTGTGTTGTAGCAAGCTCTGGAAGTCAAGGAGAAGGAGTTGAACAAATGTCGCGAGAAGATCCAGAAACTTGAAAGTCAACTGCAGAGTTCACAAGGTCATGGAGGTCAAGTCACAGCCAGAGGAGTCAGAAAGGTCAGTCACACTTCTATTTAATATGCAACTGATTCGAGAAAAAGATGAACAATCTCTCGCACACTCTGAAATGAAACTGTTTTATAGAATATAATATCTTAGTTATGAGTCATATGTAATGTATTAATAATAGCAAATTTTCTCGTTCTAACAGCCAATATTAAAACTTAATCCGATGTTTTGACTTCTTGCCGAAGTCCTGAAGAGGTTACTTAGCGAGCAAGCGAAGCGAGCGAGACACTCTCAGGGGTAACGCAATTGAATATCGGGGATATTTGTTTGTTTATATATGTGTGGACGTACGTATGTCATTTTGTACTTTGACCCTCGCATTTTTGTGTTTGTTTCGTGGTCTACCCCTTCCCATACCTCCACTAAACAGAGTCTTTTCGTTTAGCGATCCCGTATCAATTCAAGGAAATTAATTATTTACCCCCTCGTATTAGGTTGTTTCTGAATCCCACAAGACGCACTTGCGTAGGTCTTAAAACTTACTGTTAGACTCAACACTGTGCAGTAATTCTTTAGAACTTCTCGTTTTTTCAAGTCACAAAATGTTATGGCAAATGGTTACTATGGTATTGAAACCCTTTACAAGACATATTTAAAAAGTTCGGCTTTTTTTTAGTAGCTATGAGCGCTTGTTGTGAAAAGATACTGGTAATTCAGATAGTCAGAATGACTTGTATAGAGACTACAGAAAATACCAGTACTCGGGAAATTGAGGTAAGAAAGCGGTTCTGTACTTGTTAGCTAAAGTATATAATGGTCACAACGGCTACATACTGAGCTATTGATATAATCTAAGCAAGATTAGAAATGGACTGATAGACTCTTTTGAAGTGTTTCGTTTGTGCACTGGCTCGCTCGCCCTTTGTGCTCAAGCACATCACTAAGTTAAGTCTTAATTAACAATATTGGCTGTAGAACGAGAAAATTATACTTGTATATTACTAGTGATGTGCTTGAGCACAAATGACGAGCGAGCCTAAAGACTATACTATTTTTATATGACTTCTAACACTGAAGCTACTGAAAATAAGGTTGAGTTTTTAAATTACACATACACGGTAAAGGGATTTCAGTGCCATAGTAACAACTCGCAACTGTTTGAATTGAAGGGGAAAAAAATTAAAACCATACACATTATTTAAACGTTTTCCTAGTGATACTCTTTAGCTAAGTAGTGGCTATAAAGGCACAATGCTTTGACACAACTGGACATACACTCAGGGTTTTTTTTAGGGGGGGGCAGGGGGGGGCATTCGCCCCCCCTAGAGGATTTTGTGCCCCCCCTTGAGCATTTGAAATGAAATTTCATTATTCTAAATAGACCTGTGTGACTATGTACTGCATTTTTTTTAATTATTATATCCATTAGTCTAATTATTAGGCAACAAACAATTTTATTTAAGCAAAATATAAGTGTATTTATACAGCAATACGTTTATACAGCAATACATTTATACAGCAATACGTCTAGTCTTTCTGTTCCAAATATCGATTACACTTTCTACAATGTCATCTGGAAGTTCTTCAGGCATTTCTATTGCTATTCTCATCAGGTGAGCTAGATTTTGTTCTCCAAGACGACTCCTTAGCCTTGTTTTGATCATCTTCATTTGGGAGAAGCTTCGTTCCACAGATGCTGTCCCAACAGGAATCGAAAGGCACACCTTGGCAAGGTCACTGAGATGGGGAAACATCTGTACAAGCATGCTGTTGGTAGCTAATTCCATCAGCAATTTCGTATTGTCTTCCTTAGGCCGAGTAGTGATGTATCTCCTGAATGTCACCCACTCTGTGCGAATGTCAGAGGAAACTAAAGCTGGCACGGTAAATTCCTCTCCCTCTACTGACTTGGCTGCAAGTTCCTTGCCGTAGTGGTCCTCAAGAACACCAAGGAATTCATCCCCATATGACGACAGATCAGGAGAGTCTTTTTGTGGTAGCTTTGAAGAGTCAAAGATACTAAATGATGCTACAATATCTTGGGAAGAAAATCTCCTCGAAATATTTTCTTTCAAGTCAGTGACGAAGGGTTTAGCCACTTTATCTTGAAAGGAAGTGATAGATTCAGAGTCAATTATTGCGATAGCTTGAAGCTCATCTTGGGCATCTAGTATAGCTCCAGCACCCAATTTGCAGCAGGTAACAAAGATTCATGAAGAGTTTGCAGAGTATAATCAACCAAACCAGAAATAGCGGTCAAGTCGAGCTTTTCTGCTTGAAGACATCTGCTTAGTTTAGCAACTTGGGGCAGCACGAAGTCAAGGAGGTAGATTGCCATCACAGTAGACTTCTTTGATAGAGCTTTGTTGAGCCCCAGTGCTTCTGGCTCATGTGTTTCCTCATAGAAGGTCTCAAGAGCAATCACAATGGAAGCATAGCTCTTTTTCACTGCCTTGACACATTGTTCATGAGCTAACCAACGGGTGTCGGACGGTTTGGTGACCTTCAGTTCAGGTAGGTCAAGCACACGCTGTACACTCTTCAGGTGTTCTGCTCTTTTGGGAGAGTAAGTGAAAAAATTTCCATAGAGTGAGCAATGTCTTGTAAACATGCTCAATTCCAGGAGTGTGGTTTGCAGCTTGAACACAAGCAAGTTGGAGTAAGTGGCAATGGCAGTGAACATAGAGAGCTCGAGGAGAATTCTTCTTGAGTCTCGCCTGGACTCCAGTTCTGACTCCAGAAAACGTTGCTGCTCCATCAAACCCCATTCCGACAAGCTTAGTAGGCTGAATACCCTTCTGCTTGAACCAGTCAGTCAAAGTGGTATAGATAGATGCAGCATCAGTTTTTTTCAATGGAATGGTGTCAAAAAAATGTTCAACGGGTTCTCCATTTTCCTCCCAACGAAAACAAAGAGAAAGCTCTTCGATTGTTGATATATCTGTGCATTCGTCAGCCATCACACTATAGAAAGGAGCCTTGCGAAGGCGTTTGAGCTGAGATTCTTCTACCCACAATCCCAGTGCCTCCAGAAAATCGGAAACAGAATCTGTAGAGGTGTAGGTAGCATTTCTTGCAGATTTTTCAGTAAATTGTTTTAAATCATCACCACAAGACACAATCAAATTAACCAGAGCAGCAAAATTGGTGGTGTGAGGAATGTGATTTCGTGCAAGGAAGTGAGTACATCGCAAAAGTGCCTTAATTCCTGTTTCTGATCCTCTGCTCTTCTGTGACACTCCGCAGTTGCTCTAAAATGGATACTTCCTTCTTAGTAGCCAGCAATTCAGCTTCGGAACGGCGAATGTGAGTATCACTCTTTGCATGGGCACGCATCTTCTCAACCGCTTTTTTCCAATTTTTAAATGGCTTTGTAATCCATGCTCCACCTGTCTTTTGAGAAGGATGATGATCGTACTTTCGACAAGTTTTGCAGAATGCTCCGCGGTAATTTTCATCATATTCTAACCAAAGAAACTGCTTTTCCCACTTTTTGTTGTACTTCCGCTGGCCTGATTTTGTTCTATACTTCGACTTAGCTCTATAGTTAGCCGTGCTGGAAAGACTTCTTTTAGTTGGAGGTGGCTCTAGGCTTTGGCTATCAGAAGACAATGGCTCCTCATCTTCACTGCTACTACTAGTAGATGCTGGTGTAGAAGACTGCTTTGAAGTGCTTGCACTAAAGTAATGCCGAATATCCATCTTCTCAAGACTTCTTGAACTAACTAACTAAGCTCCTCAAGCACAGACTTATATAGGCTGACAGGGTTGTGCCAGCATTTGCAAGCACAACTGTTGTGGTTGTGCTTGCAAGTGCTGGCCTGGCAACTGTCTCCAGTTTGTGTACAGCTATTGCAGGTGCAAACAATCATAAAAAGGTGTCAATATGACATGTCAATTACATTACTTTTCACCCTTTTTTTGCAAGGTCACTGCTATTCAAGCTGGATCATGCAGGCACACACACACTTAAGCAGGCACACACACACTTAAGCAGGCACACACACACTTAAGCAGGCACACACACACTTAAGCAGGCACACACACACTTAAGCAGGCACACACACACTTAAGCAGGCACACACACACTTAAGCAGGCACACACACACTTAAGCAGGCACACACACATTAATAATTAATACAGGCACACACACAATTAATGCATGCACTCTGACACATGCATGCCCCCCCTTGCTAACAAAAATCTCTATTTTGCCCCCCCTTAGCAATTTTTCTAAAAAAATCCCTGCACCTACACGAAACTTACCTTCGTGGTTAGTCTAGTGGACAATGCATTTTCAAGTAAATACTGTTGAGTGCGGCTTATAACCACGACAAAGAGCGCATTGTCTTACCACCGCCACTAACTCAAATAGAAATGGAAGTCCCGTAAGTTTTCACGTTTTAACTGCACCCGCAAAAGAATTCAAAATGGTAAATAATTCAATTTCTAGGGTGATAAGGGTACTGATCGATAAACCGGAGGATTCTGTTTAGTGAAGTTTGGGACGGGGTCGACCACAGAACAAAAACGCGAGGGTCAAAGTACAAAAATGCCTCACGTACGTCCAAACATATATATATAAAAATATCCCCAATTTTCAATTGAGTTACCCCTGATAGTGTCTCGGTCGCCAATAATTATTTCAGCCGAGAATGACTGAATTATTTTATTTGCCATTTCAGCTTTTAATATAAAAAAAGCTTCAATATATTCTATGACCTTCATCAAGTTTCTCCTTTACATTTTTTTTAAATGTCAAGTGTTTGCCAAATGAGTGGAAAGGTCATTTGGTTATGTGCATTATTTTTTATATTGTGGAGCTGGAGCTGATTGCTATGTGGTTGTTAGGAACTCGAGAAGAAGGAGGCGGAGTTAGAGGCGGTACAGAGGGAGCTGGGCGAAGCCACTCAACACATCTCAAGCATGGCGGTGGAGATTGAACAGATGAGGGAGCGGGGGGACCCTGCCCTGGTGAAGTCCGCTATGAAACAGGTGAGCTCAAGGAGATGTGAGTGTGTTTCTCTATGGACAGTGTAAATTATTGTTACTTAATTTTAGAGAGGGGACAATTAATTGGGGAGAGGGGAGAGAGAGGGTGAACTACGGTATGTATCTCTGTTTGGTAATTTAGGAGGTCTTCTATCTCCAAACACTCTTATGACTTGCAGCATACAGTGTAAGTGCATTCTTCTTCACAGGTTTCCCAGATTGCAGTCTGTCAGCCACCACGTGTGTAGAATCACTTCTGTGGGAGTAGCCCCAGCTTAATGTTAGGACTCATTTTTTGAAGATTAAATCTCCCCTCCCCCCCTCCCCCCCAACCCTCAAAGTGTCCATGTACCCAACATAAACTAATGCTTAGACAATTAGCAGCTAATCCAGACTTCCAGACTTAGTGGGACATCTGGTCTGATCTCTTGGTAAACTAAACATTTTACTCCTCCCATTACTCCTCCCATTGCTCCTCCCCCTCCTCCCATTACTCCTCCCATTGCTCCTCCCCTTGCTCCTCCCCTTGCTCCTCCCCTTGCTCCTCCCATTGCTCCTCCCATTGCTCCTCCCCTTACTCCTCCCCTTGCTCCTCCCATTGCTCCTCCCATTACTCCTCCCATTACTCCTCCCCTTGCTCCTCCCATTGCTCCTCCCTTTCCTCCTCCCCTTTCCCTATGTTTAGGAATTAGATCGCGCTCAGGCTAAAGTGGCAAGATTGGAGAAGGACTTGGCACTGGAGGTGCATCGCAGAGAACAGGTAAAGGGTAGATAATATAATTGAGCACTTGATGGCTACACTTCTTATCAGACTAATTTCACTCGCTACTAACAGATTATCTTCCTATTTAGGTGTTTTTACTTCAACAACCCTTTACCAAATTATATTTAGGTGACAAAAACTGTTAATTTAGGTTGACATGCACACTCAGCTGCATGTGGTATGAAATGGGTGTGGTTTTGGTTATGTGTCATGTATTTTAGGCTGAGGATGAGAATGAAGGTAACGATGAGAGGATGACTCAAGCACTCGGAAAACTGGGGGAATACGAACGTGTAAGTTGCTATGGTGATCACTACCATGCACAACAAAACTATAATTACAGGGCTCCATACTTGTTCTGTTTTATGCTGTTGTTATTGTTGTTGTTATTGTTGTTGTTGTTGGTTTATCTGGAAGGAAGTAGGAAGAACTTTAACACACACACACTTAATTTTTGATTCAGTGTTTTGCTATTTAACTATAGCAGCTTATGACAATCAGGGAGGGGGTGTGGCACTTTTCTTCCATGATTTATGAGCTTCTCAACTTCTCTCTCTCTTACTCTATTCTCCAAATGTTTCAACGTACAGGGAGACTATGGCTTACGGGAGGCAGTTAGAGAGATCAAAGTGAAGAAGAAGGAGCTGTCCTTAAGAGACAAGTTAGTATGTGTGTGTGTGTGTGTGTGTGTGCGTGGGTTTATCTGTGGAGTTAAATGTATAAGATCTTATGCTAATAAGACATCAAACATGCACCAACCAAACCTTCACAGTGATCACGACAGGTTCGTGGTCTGTCTCCACCATAATCAGTTACCAATACTCGAGTGTAAGTTTGGAACAAGTTATATAAAGTCATACATTTTATAGAGCAGGTAGACTTCAAAGAAGTCAGAAGGCAAAGTTGATAAATTGGTAATAATGTGTGTGCATATCTTCATTAAACGTGTGCCGTATATCTTCGATGATATATCGCGGGGCAGGACTGTTGATGGTTGAGTTTAGCTCAGTCTGTAATATGGTATCCCACCTTCTCTATGGGCTGTGTAAATGTCACGAGGTAAACGTAATGCATGCATTACAAGATTTCTTCAGAGGAGAAGTATAATGAACTGCATATTGCCTTAGTGTGGTTGATTAAGTTAGCTTTCTCTACAGCCTGTAGAGAAAGGCATATTGCACAGTAAGCAGACAGGGTGATACTGAAGAATTGCCGGTTTGTTAGCTAAGAGAGAAAGTGTAAAGTCCACGACTCTGAATTGGAGCTCACACTGTGCTTCACTAGTGCTGGAGGTGCCAGGATTATTTTCACATCAATTAGCCAGACATTCCGTGTGTTATTATTGGTTGTTGTTTATACTTCTTCCATGTACCTTTAGTGAGTGCGCTGTATTTGTGATGGAGGATTATGTCGTAGTGCTCGGTGTTCTTGTCTAGTCTGGCATAACGAGACCCTTTACCAAGCCGCTACGCCTAGTATGAGTTCTTGTCCTGAACACAAGGCAGGCTATGTGCCACATATATAGCAATAGTGTCAACTAATGCTCATGCACTGTGTTCTCCAAGCTAGCCTTTCTCCCACTATAACTCTTCTACATCCTCAGCTGAACATCAAGGCTCACCCAGGCTAGATCAGGGGTCACAATATTTGGTATATACTCGTTAGCTAGCTACTTCAGTTCCATCTCTGTAGGACAGTGTTAGTGTATCCTTCTGGCTACTTCAGTTCCATCTCTGTAGGACAGTTTTAGTGTATCCTTCTGGCTACTTCAGTTCCATCTCTGTAGGACAGTGTTAGTGTATCCTTCTGGCTACTT